>Ga0116143_10000010_pt1 | contig 280251 bp, 245 predicted proteins | sample AD_UKC034_MetaG_FD_89745 | JGI IMG/M metagenome (GOLD analysis project Ga0116143, IMG submission 89745) | Active sludge microbial communities of municipal wastewater-treating anaerobic digesters from USA - AD_UKC034_MetaG | ecosystem: Engineered > Bioreactor > Anaerobic > Digestate | place... | reverse complement strand
TGGCGGGGTTGCGCCCTGCGGGCGGTGGGCGACTTCCGCTGCCCCCGCCAGGATCGGCTTCAAGCGCCGTTCGACTTCCGCCTTCAACACGAACGGATCCAGGCTCTCGTAGCGCTCCCGCAACTCCCGCCGCGCCCGCCGTCCCAACACCCCCGCCGTCATCAGCCGCTGATACGCCGTGCGCGCCGGCTCATACCGCTTCTTCCACGCGCTGCGTTCCCGCCACTTGCGTTCCAGCTTCAGCCCGGGCAGAAAGAAGTTCATCAACGGCACCCACGCCTCCCGATACAGCGCATTGAGCGGCTCGACCGACGCCTGGCTCTCCAGCCGGCCGTAACCCAGCAACTGCCGCGGCCACATCCAGTTCTTCTGCTCCACATGCGCGTTGTCATCCTTGCGATACGGGCGCGAGCGCGTGAAGGCCACCGACCGCTGCCGCTCGTGCAGGTAGCCCAGCAGGTGCTGGTTCAGGAACTCGCTGCCGTTGTCGCAGTCGAAGCCCAGCCGCGCGAAGGGCAGCGCCGCCTCCACCGTCCGCGTGGCCGCCAGCACGCCGGGTCGCGCCCTTGTTCCACACGGCCCGCCCCTCGGTCCACTGGCTGGCAATGTCCGTGTAAGTCAGACTCCAGATGAAGTTGCCCGCCAGACTCGCGCCGCAGTGCGCGACGCTGTCGGCTTCCAGATAACCAGGCTGCGTCACGTCCCAAGTGCCCGTGCGGATGGGAATCTCCGTCTTGAGCAGGCTGCCCGGCTTGGTGCCGCACCGGCCCCGCAGCGGATGTTCGGCCTGCGCCGAGGCCAGCAACCGGTCCAGCGTGGCCGGACTGATCTCGCGCAGCCGTTCCCGCTGCCGGGCGGTGAGCTGGTCATGATGCCGTTCGTAGTGGCGCAGCCACAGCGGCAGGGCCGAGGCCAGCCGTTTGCCGCAGGGCTGTTCGGCGGCCAGCCAGATCGTGCGCACCACCGGCTCGATCAGCGCGTAGCGGGGTTCGGGGCCAGGATGCTTGCGTCCGCTGGGCGCGGGCACCGTGTCCCGCAGCAGTTTGATGGCATACTTGCGCTCGTAGCCGTAATCCTCGCACAACTCGTCGAGCATCCGGGTTTTCCCTTCGCGATTGCGCCGCTCGTAACGGGCACAGAGTTTGGGCAACAGGTCGGTCTTGATAGCTTGGCTCATGTTCATGGCCACCGGTCTTTCCGGTGTCTTTTATCCATGAGTCAACGATGCATTCTTCCACCCCTCAGCCCCAACCCTTCGGTGTCATTTAATTTGAGTCAACGCGGTCATCATTGAGCGTGATGACGCGCACTTGATCCGGCGCGAGCCAGAGCGGGAAGTTGCCGGCGTGTAGCCGCCGAAGTGACGAGGCAGGTGACTGAACTTCGCCGATGAACCGTCTATTTGGTTTTCCGAACCAACGTAATTTCATGGTCGCTGCCATTAGCCGTGAGCAGTCGGTCGCGAATGACTTCATATCCATCCAACTCGAACCAGAATAAAGTTGGCTCGGCAGGCGCTGAATCCCACTCGAAGCAGCCTTGAGCATCGGTATGCGTGAACCATCGGAATGGCTGGCGGCCCTGATTGTCCGAATCCGTGCGACAGGCGACGCCTGCGATTGGCTGACCGAACTCATCCAGCACGCGTCCACGGAACAGCGTCGCGTTGGTCAGGGAAAAGTTGGCAACGTTTGTGGATTGGAGCAGTTCAATCTTGCGCAATTGCGGGGTCATGCTATGGGCCTCGACTGTTATTTCTGCTGTTGGTTCGTATTCGCTCGAAAAGCCAAGCAATAAGAACTCACCATTCCAGTCTGTTTCCGTCGCAAGCTTCCGGTGTCCGTAGTTGTGGAACTCCTTGACGCTTGCGCCAAAAATTGGATTCCCCCAAGCGTCGGTCACGCGCCCAGCCACGGCATAGCCGCGCTTGATGACAAGAATCGCGCTCACGGATTCAGACTTCTCCATTGGCACAACGGCGTGACTCACTGCGTAACCGTCACGCGTAAGGGCGAAGCGCGCCTCCTCGTAACTATGGGGCAGGTAAGGATACCTGAAGCGGCCGGCTGCGTCCGTCTCAACTTTCGTCGTTTGAAAATCAGTATTGGGTTGGCCGCTCTTGTAGTCTTCGTTAGGCGATGCTTGTAGTATTACGCCGGAAACGGGCTGCCCTTCTTCATCCACTACCACACCAGCGACGAGCGCGGCAGGCTCAATTTTCAAGACATATTCCGCGGGCGCGTTCCTCCCCAGTCCGATCGCCACCGGAACAAAGCCGGGAATGCTGACGAACACGTTCATGCCAGGATCGCCTCCTTCGTTCGCCTCGGGGATGGCGGCCACGCCAAATTGATCAGTCAGCAGTTCATGCCTCTCTCCTCGCCCGCCGGCATAAAAGTAAGCGGCGCGCACCGTTGCGCCTTCCAGCCGTTGACCGGTATCGCCCGTGAGCACTTGGAGACGCATGCGAATCTTTTCGGACACAGAATCGCTCAAAGTTGGCGCGAAGGATGAAGTGCGTTGGAAGTTGACAGGCTTCTGGACTGGCGTTGTTGCTTCTTGAGGCGCATTAGCCGTATCTGCTCCAGTTTCAGCCGCCTTACGTGTGCGCGCAGAAAAAAGCAATGCGACAGCGATAACAAGAGTTGCGACTCCTGCGAGCTTGATCATGCCAATGGGCAAAACGGACGGCGTGTGTGCGATGACGGCAGCGTGCGTAGAGGAAACAAGATTCGCGATCAGACTTGCTGGGGCAGCTTGAGCGGAATGTCCGGCAATGAGCAGGCCGAGTGTCGCCATGCCGCACGTGACGCCGCACGGCACGAGTTGAGAGCGGAGGTGGTTGAGGGCGCGACTGACTCGCATCTTTGCAGCATCCTCACTGACGCCAAGAATGTTACCGATCTCTCGCATTGGTTTTCTCTCGAAGAATCTGAGAAGCACCGCTTGCCGATCTTCCTCCCGTAGTTGGCCGATTGCCTCATCGAGGTGTGGAGCGATGTCCTGCCAGAGTTTGGCCTCATCTGAAGTGAGCGTTTGCATAGCAAGGGACTGTTGTTCGCGATTGCGACGGCGGCTCTCAGAACGCCAGACGTCAATGGCTACATGAACCGTGGTCTTGTGAAGCCATGATGTGAGTTCGCCGTCGTGCTTGAGCGGCGGAGGTGACTTCGCGAGACGAATAAAAACCATCTGCGTCACCTCCTCTGCCAGCGACTGGTCTGACAGTCGCCGTTTGGCGATGGAATAGACCAGATTGGTATAGTGACGAAGAAGCCTTTCAAAACCAGCTTCTGAGCCAGTCTTCCGGTAGCTTGCGAGTAATTCCGCCGCATTCATTGTTCAACTGAACAATCGGCACGGATCGGAAAAGGTAACAACCAAATTCCGCGTGCGATTACCCACGCCGCTCTTTGATGTCCGCCAGAATCTTCGCGACGACCTCCGCCTTCGGCTTCGCGCCTTGCGGGCCGCCGTGATGGAGACGCACGGAGACGTTGCCGGCTTCCATGTCCTTGCCGCCGATGATGAGCATCGTGTGGACGCGGAGCTTTTCCGCGTCGGCGATCTTCGCCTTGAACGGCGTGGCGCTGAAATCGGAATCCACGCGCACCATGTTCGCGCGTAGTTCGTTCACGATGGGCTGGGCGTAATCAATCAGCGCCGGGTCGTCGTTCAGCGTGATGACGCGCACCTGGTCGGGCGCGAGCCAGAGTGGGAAGTTGCCCGCGTAATGCTCAATAAGGAAGCCGATGAACCGCTCGTGCGTGCCGAGCGGCGCGCGATGGATGCACAACGGCGTCTTGTTCGAGTTGTCCTTGTCGCGATAGGTCAGACCAAAGCGCGCCGGCACGGCGAAGTCCACCTGGTTCGTGGCGATGGTGAATTCGCGACCGATGGCGCTCCACACCTGCACGTCAATCTTCGGCCCGTAGAACGCCGCCTCGTTCGCGACCTCGACGTAATTGATGCCGCTCTCCTGCAACACGCGCCGCACCATGTCCTCGGTCTTCTTCCACAGCCCGGGTTCGTTGACGTATTTTTTGCCCAGGCCCTCCGGCGACGACGTGCTGAAGCGCATCACGTATTTTTCGAGCCCGAAGATTTTGAAATATTTCAGATACATGTCGTTCACGGCCTTGAACTCGGCGGCGAACTGCTCCTCGGTGCAATAGATGTGAGCGTCGTTCATGTTGAGCGAACGCACGCGCATGAGGCCGAACAATTCGCCAGACTGCTCGTAGCGATAGCAGCAGCCGTATTCCGCGAGGCGCAACGGCAGGTCGCGATAACTGCGCGGTTCAGCCGCAAAAATGCGGTGATGATGCGGGCAGTTCATGGCCTTGAGGTAGTAGCGCTCCACTTCCTTGCTCTTCAATTGAAGGGCGCGGGCGACCAAAGCTCGATTAGACAAATCTTGATACTGCTCAGGGTTGCTGGCGGATCCACTTAACACTTTTTCCACCAACTCTGAATTAGAACCCGTCTTGAGAGCTTCAATTGAAACACCCATCTGCTTGGCAACCTCAGCCAAGTCAGTTGGCAACTCACCAAGATCAAGCGCTTCGGGCACAGGAAGCTTATCTATGAATTCCTGAAGTTCTTTGTTCAGGGTTTCGTTGTGCTCCTTGATGAATTCATTCGCTCCCGTTTCACTGAGTTCCATAGCCGGAAACATGCTCTCGGCGTAATACGGCAGGTGACCGGAGGTTTTATACATCTTCTCCTTGGCCAGATGCGGCGTACGGACGCGGACGTAGCCGGCGGCGAATTCGGTTTCCTTCGCCAGCTTTTCCAGTTCCTCGACGAGCACCGTGCCCTTGGGCAGCCACAATGGCATGCCCGGCCCGACGTATTCGGTGTCAATCGCGAACAGTCCCATCTCCGCGCCGATCTTGCGATGGTCGCGGCGCTTGGCCTCCTCGATCATCTTAAAATACTCGTCCATCGCGGTCTTGTTCTTGAACGCCGTGCCGTAGATGCGCTGGAGCTGCGGCCCTTTTTCGTCGCCCTTGTAATACGCGGCGGCCACGCTGGTGAGCTTGAACGCGCCGATGTTGCCGGTGCGCATGACGTGCGGCCCGGCGCAGAGGTCAATGAAATCGCCGTTCTTGTAGTAGGAGATTTTCTCGCCGACCGGGATTTGCTGGATCAAATCCAGTTTGAATTTGCTCGGGTTGTCCGCCCGCTCGGTCAATCCGCCGAGGCGACCGCTTTTCGCGTCCCTTTGCGCTTCTTCGCGGCTGACCTCGATTTTCTCGAACGGATGGTTCGCCTTGATCTCCTTTTTCATCTCGGCCTCGATTTTCTCGAAGTCCTCGGGGGAGATGCGATGCGAACATTCCAGATCGTAGTAAAACCCGTTCTCGACGGGCGGGCCGTAGGCGAATTGGGCGTCCGGCCACAGGCGCAGGATGGCCGTGGCCATCACGTGCGCGCACGAGTGGCGGATGCGCTCCAGCTCGGTCATCTTCGCGCGCTCATCGAGAGTTTTACGCCCGGGGTTGACCGCCGGTTGTGACGTGGTCGGTTGCGAATTTTCTTCAGCCATAAATTCCTCAGACATTGCCGCCAACCGTCAATCCCGAAGCAGCAGGTCGGAACTTCAGAACTGCCGGGCGGCCCGAAGCAAATCCGTTCGACGATGTGCGCCTGGTGGCGGTGGATTTTTTCAGTGGGTCGTCCCGGATGAGGGCGGCTGCCACAGCCGAGAACTCCTGGTCAATCAAGGTGCCCAACATGGCGGTGAAAATAGTCGTCCGCAAACTCCAATGAAATCCCAAACTTGGGCGGGCTGAGCGTGACACATTGGCGGGCCTGGCGGTCCCACGACCCACGCCAGTCACCTTCCCCGGCCTCAACCACACCGCTGATTTTGCGCCGGGGCCGATGACCGCCCCCGCGCCCCGGGCACGGGCGCAAAGACGTGAACAGGCGTCCCCGGGCCTCTCCGTCAGGGGCGGTCGCGCACGCAACCACCTGCCGCCACGAGCGTCTTAACGCTGGTCAAACTTGCGGTCGTCGGGCTAGATTCACCGGCATACGCCCGCCGCAGGCAGGGCAGAAATGGTGGAGAACGCCGGCACAAGGCGGCAAGGCGTTGATTGGAAACCGACCGAAACTGATCATGAAAATCATTCTTCCGTGGGTACTGTTTCTCGGGGCGGCGCTGGGCGCGGGGTATTTCCATCATGACAACCAATCCAAGACCGCCGAGCTGGCGCGGCTGCAGGCACAGCTTCAAGCGTTGGAACAATTAAAAACCGAAGTCGAAAAGCTTCGGACCGGGCAGATCGCGCCTGAGGAACTGGAACGGCTTTACGAAGCCCGGACCGAACTGCTGCGCCTGCGCAACCAAGTCCAGCAATTGACCCGGGACAAGGCGCAGTTGAATCAGGAGGCGCAAACCGCCCGAACCCAGGCGAGTCAGGCTCAAGCCAAAGCTGAGGCCCTGGCCCAGGCCCAAACGGAACTGGCCAGGCAGAACGAAGCTGAAGTTCGGGCCCAAATGTCGGAGAGCTGTATCAACAACCTCCGCCTCCTCGCTGCCGCCACACAGCAGTGGGCACTGGAGAACGGTCCGCCAGCGAACCTCAAGCCGGCCGAACCTGATTTGGTGGCGTACCTCAAAGACGGGACGATGCCTGCCTGTCCGGCCGGCGGCAAATACACCTTGAACGCAGTCGGGGCACTGCCGACCTGCTCGATTCCGGGGCATGTTTTACCCGGGCTGACGCAATAGCGTCATCAGCAGGAACTTGACCCGGCGCTCCGGCAAATCTAGTCTGGCCGGCGGCTGGTGACCATAGCTCAATGGTAGAGTCCCAGATTGTGATTCTGGTTGTTGCGGGTTCGAATCCCGTTGGTCACCCCACCTCTCCCTGCCGGCCGACACCCTGGTGACTGAACCCATGGGTTCGTCCGCATCCGGCCACAATTTAGCTTGGAAACCGCAGTTGGCACGACCGCGAACCACACGAACCATGCGAAATGAAGGGGCGGAAATGAATTCGCGCCGGCTCAGAATCCTGCACTCCGCGAGTGAAGAGCATTCGCTCTCCAGCCCATTCGTCGTTCGCGTGTTTCGCATATTTGGCGGTTTCAATCGCCGCATTTACGTTTAATTGGAAGCCCCGCGGCCAAACTGACGCGCCCCGGGTTAAAAGCGCGGATTGCGCGACACGAGTGGTTTGAAAACAGCGGCTTTTCGAATCGCGCCCCGCGGAGCATCAACCTCCCCGGGTCAGGCAAAACACCCCGCAGACCGTTTCAGCAAGGAGAGGCAGTCGGAGAGGTCCCGACGTGCAAGAAGCGACACCGCGGGTAAGCCGGGCTGGGCCGGGCCGGGCTGAAGTTGCAACACCACTTCCCGGGCAATCCTCCCAAGCATCTGCATCAGGTCGGGCAGTGCGCGAATTGCCACCCCGGCTGCTTCCAGTGCGGTGAGGCGCAGCTTCACCCAACGACACGAGAGACGCCGGGCATGGTCTGTCTCCGCACCAGGACCGAGTTGGTCCCTTCCGGCCTCCACGACCGGCAAGGCGAACGGCTTTGATGCAGCCTTCGTCGTTCCTCCTGCGGACGGTCGGCATGAGGCGGTCTCCAAACACGGTCGAAGGCAGTTTACCCTCACCAAACAACTCCGCCCGACGGGTGGCGTTTCCCTGTGGCAAAGGAGCGGCCTTGCCGCTGGAGACCGTGGAACAGCAACCGGTTTTCCGGGTGGGACACGAACGCTGCGGCAGGCAGAATCAACCGGAGGCGACCTGAACAAATCATCGGGAACAACGGGCGGTGCCCGGTGGCGGATAATTCTTCGCGGCGTCGTCCAGCACCAGCACCCAGTCGAGCATTTCGCCGTCGTCGGGAGGTGTGAACTTGCGATCGCCTTGGTGATTGTCGAAGGTGCCAATGGCTTGAGCGGTGCCGTTGCGCGGGTTGAACCACCACGCATTGATCTTCTTGCCGCTGATGGCGCCGAGACGCACGACAAAGCTACGGCCCACCGGAGCGTACACCATGGCGTAGCTGCCGTGCGCATCGCGGGTGGCGGAGAAGTGGTAACGACCGGTGCCCGGCCAGGCTGTAGGGATGGCGTTTGTAGCCAGCACGTCGTCGGCAGGAATGCGCGTCAGGAAGGGGCGGCTTTCCAGCAGGGCGCGTGCGTGCTGCATTTGGGCGGCACCGGGCTGCATGATCGCCTCGCGCCACGGCATCAGCGGGAAATTGCGCGGCGCGCGTTGGGGCGTCCACATCTGCCAGACGGAATGATGCCCATACGTGTGACCGAACCCGCCTCCGAATAAGTCCCAATACAACGGGCGGCGAACGTCGGCGGCGATTGAATGGCCGAGATTCCTTGGGTCAAACGAGACCGGATGGTCTTCATAAATCGGTTCGGCATCGAGCACGGGTTTGACGGGGGTGCGGTTGTAGTCGGTGCGTGTTTGGTCGTACCGCCCGGAGTATTCAGCCACATGCCCGTTCTGGCGCATGTTGAAATCCAGCCAGGGTTCATTGTGAAACCATTGAGCCGAGCCAGCACCACCAGGTGGATGAAACGTGATTAAGTGCGCGCCGCCATCCCCTTTGCCAATGCCTCTGGCCATGGCACGAATGATTTCGCGATGTGTGTCATTCTGCACCGGGCGGTCACCACCGAGCACCCAGATCAGGCCGGCGTGCTGATAGCGCTTGCCCAGCCACTCGCCATACACCCGGGCGTTCTCCGGGGTGAAGACGGCATCGCCGTGGTTCCAGAGATTGCCCCACGTCGGCAGCATGGCGATGTAGAGTCCAAGCGAGTTTGCCTTCGACACAATCCAGTCCACGTGCTTGAAGTATTCCTCATTCGGCTTGGTGGGGTCGTTCTTGACCGCCAGTGGCAACTGGCCATAAGCGTTGGGATCCCGCAGACCGTCGAGTTCCGCCAGCACGACTGCTTGAATCACCGTATAGCGACGCTCGGCGCGGTTCTTAAGATAGAGTTCCGCCTCCTCCCGGTTCAGCCGATGAAAAAGCTCCCACGCCGTGTCACCCAGCCAGAAGAATGGATCGCCAGTCTCGGTGACAAGAAAGCGGCGGTTTTCGCTGACTTTGAGGCGGGGGAGATGCTCTGCCGGACACACGTCCAGGAAAGCGAGGACTGCGCCGAAGATAACCAGCCGGATAAGAAGGGTATTTGGTTTCACGTTTGAACCCCGTTCGCCAGATCAATGAAGAACGAATCGCGTCCGACCTGGCCGCCTTTGAAAACAACTTCGCAACCGTTGGCGATTTGGTTGGGAGAATGAATGCGGCAGAGCGGGCCGCCGGGAGTTGTCGGGGCGATATATTCCAATGCTTCCACCTCCAACGCGCGTGTGCGATATGCGCCCGCCAGTTCCGGCCGGGTCGGCCGCGGCAGCTGGCAAGTCCCGGCGGCGAGGTCCCCCCAGGCTTGCGTCCGTTCCCGGCCCCGATACCGGCTCCGCCGCAATCCCGCCACTGTCTTCCTCCAGCCGGAGAGTTCCTGCACCCGCTTTCGGAGCCGCGGGCTGATCCGGTAACTCGCCGGCCCGGTGGCGCGATCATCCGGTCCCGGCGCGTTCACGCCCTTCGTGCATGCCACACGCGGCGCGGATTCCACCGGCCGGGTGCGAGGTTTGCCACGCATGGATTTCATTTGCAAGCAACTCAGCCCGTTCAAATTCGCATGGGCTTTGGCAACCACCCGCTAGCGCTTCAAGTTTTGCGGGTTGAGCGGCTTCAGATCCCTGACCACAAACAAGCCGTCTTTGCGGATCAACTCCCCATCGAACCACACCTCGCCCCCGCCCCATTCCTTGCGCTGAATCAGCACCATGTCCCAATGCACCGCGCTGCGATTCCCATTGTCCGCAATGCCATAGGCCTGCCCCGGAGTGAAGTGCAGGGAACCGGCGATCTTTTCGTCGAACAAAATGTCGCACATCGGATTCAGGATGTAGGGATTGAACCCCAGGGAAAACTCGCCGACGTACCGCGCGCCCGGATCGGTGTCGAGAATTTCATTCAAGCGCCTGGTGTTGTTGCTCGTCGCCTTGATGATTTTGCCGTCCTTGAATTCCAAACGAACGTTTTCAAACTTCGTGCCCGCATAGAGGGTTGGCGTGTTGTACTGGATGACGCCGTTGACCGAATTCCTGACCGGGCAGGAAAACACCTCTCCGTCGGGAATGTTCAAAATGCCTTCGCACATCTTTGCCCCGATCCCCTTGATGCTGAAGGTCAGGTCCGTGCCGGGCGCTTTGAGATGCACACGGTCGGCCCTCTGCATGCGCTTGAGCAGCGGCCGCATGGCCCGGGCCATGCGGCGGTAGTCCATGGTGCAGACCGCAAAGTAAAAATCCTCGAACGCTTCGGTGCTCATCCCCGCACTCTGCGCCATGCTGGGCGTGGGCCAGCGCAACACCACCCAGCGGGTTTTCTCGACCCGCTGATTCAACACCGGCCGGAGGATCCGCGAGTAAAGGGCCATGCGTTCATTCGCCACATCAACGTTCTCACTGCTGTTGTCCGCCCCGCGGATGGCGATGTAACAATCCATCTTCTTCATCCGGGCCAGCTCCAGGTCACGGGTCAGCGCCGCATGCGCTTGATCCGTGCCGCGCAACACCTCGCGCGTCACCCGCGAATGGCGCACATCAATCAACGGCGTGCCCCCGGCGGTCCGGACGGCGCGCAGCAAGGCGACACTCATGGCGTCGGGCACATCCGTAACGTCAATCAGCACGCGGTCGCCCTTTTTAACGCGGCAGGAGTAGTTGATCAGAAGACTGGCCAGCTTGGTATAGCGCGGATCACTCATAAATAAACACAGCCATCCTAGGAGCGATTCACCAATTGTCGAGCCGGAGATGGCAGCGCCACCGCTCCGTTTCGCGTCGTGAAGACATCTGTGAAGATATTGCTGGCATCGAACTCCGGCTGCGCTAACTTCCCCGGCACCGGACGGTCCGACCAGCCAACCCGCAGGAGCGGCCCCGGCCGAAAAATGAACGCGTAACCCGACTCCGATGAAAAAATCCCGTCTTGGAAAAATAACCTTGCTGGTGCTGCTGGGCAGCCTGGCCCTGCCGGACCTGCGCACCTTCGGCCAGGGATCAACATTCACGTATCAAGGGCGGCTGACGGTCAACGGCGACCCGGCCACCGGCCTGTTTGACCTGCGGTTTGCCCTGTTCAACAGCGCCCAGGCCGGCAGTCAGGTGGGTGGTCCCCTCACCCTCGCCCCGACGGGGGTCACCAACGGCCTGTTCCAGGTGGACCTCACGTTTGGTGCCGCCAGTTTCGACGGCGGCGCGCGCTGGCTGGAAATCAGCGCGCGCGCCACCGGCAGCACCAACGCGTTCACCACCCTGACGCCGCGCCACGCCGTGAATGCCACGCCGTACGCCGTCCGCGCGGCGTTCTTTTCCGGCCCGCTAAACGCCACCAACCTGACCGGTACAATCTCCGATGCGAGCTTGTCGGCCAATGTTCCGTTGCTCACCAACACCGCCGTCTTTCTGCGCACCGTGGTGGCGTCCAACTTCGTCGGCAACGGATCTGGTTTGACCAACCTCGCCGCCACGAACCTGATCGGTCAGGTCGCGGACGCGCAACTTTCCGCCAACATTCCCCGCCTGAACGCGCCGAACAATCTCTTCCAGGGCGCCGTCACCGCCGCCAGTTTTTCAGGTCACGGCGGCGGACTCACCAATGTGCCGGGCCGGATTTTTGAAGTCATTCCCACAGGCAACAACATCCAGGCCGTGGCCAACACCGGCTACCTGGCCACCAACGATACCGTCCCCGTGGTGGTGACCTTGCCGGTCACGTCCAACATCCGGGTGGGCGAAACCGTGCGGGTTTCGGCCAGCGGAGCCGGAGGCTGGACGATTGCCCAGCACGCGAACCAGACCATCCTCATCGCCAATCTGCCCACCAGTTTTCATACGAGCTGGACAACCAACGACAGCCCGCGCGCCTGGAAGGCCATCACCGCTTCCGCCGACGGCAGCAAAATGGCCGCGGTGGTCAACGGCGGGCAGATTTACACCTCGGGAAATTTCGGAACCACTTGGACGCCGCGCGCCATGACCGCCAACTGGAGTGCCATCGCGACTTCGGCCAGCGGCACGCAGCTGGCCGCCACGGTTGCGGGCAGCGGCTACGTTTACACCTCAACGGATTCGGGCCTCAATTGGAGTCAGCGAAACTCGTCCGGACTCCGCAATTGGACGGGGATCGCCTCGTCGTTGGATGGCTCGCGTCTCGTGGCCTGTGCGGCGGGCAGCCCGAACGGCGGCCTTGCCGTCTCGATCAATTCCGGCGCGACCTGGACGTTTTTGAACAACGCAATTTCCTGGAGCGGTGTCGGCTCTTCCGCTGACGGGATGAACCTGATCGCCGTGGCCCAGGGGGTGGGCATCTACGTCTCCAATAACGGCGGCGTGACCTGGACCAACCGCGCCGGCGCCAAATCGTGGACCTGCGCCACCGTCTCCGCTGATGGCAGCGTAATGGCCGCCGGCAGTTTCAGCGGGGACATCCAGGTTTCCACGGACTTCGGGCGGAACTGGCTGCCCGGCGCGCCGACCCTGAACTGGGCCGGCGTGGCCTGTTCCGCGGACGGAGCACGCCTGGTCGCCGTGGCGAACGGTGGTGGCGTCTTTCTCTCGAACGACTCCGGCACGACCTGGCTGCCGCGCAACAACCTGGGCACCGGCCTGGCTTATACGGGGGCGGCCGTCTCGGCGGACGGGGCGACGCTGGCCGCCGTCGCCAGCGCGGGGCAGATCTATGTGGCGTCGAAAACTAGCACCACCCCGGGCACCGCGGGGGCACTGGTGGGCGCGCGCCTCGCGGCGGTGGAATTGCAGCACCTCGGCAACGGAGTGTTCATGCCCATCAGCTTTGCCGGCAACATCCGGGCGAGGTAACGCTCCTGAGAAACCAGCCGTGCAAGTCATTGGTTGGGAACGATTCGGCAGTTGAGGGACGCGGCCATGTTTTCGAGGCGTTGGAGCTTCTGGCGGCGCATTTTGACTTCCTCCTGGGCGAAGATTACCGGGTGGAACGGCTGTTGGGATTTGAGCCGGTGTCAGAGGATGCGCGCCAATTGATGCGCCATGGCGGTGATGGCCTTGGGTACGCGCAGGCGGGCCTTCCCTCTCCGGTAGAGATCGCCAAAGTAGTTCTTGGTCTGTCGGGACAGATCCCCAGCCCTTGCGAGCACCAAGAGTTTGTTCAGTGCGCCTTTGCGGCATTGCACCTTGGCGCCTTTGCGTTTCTTTTTTTATCGCCAAGACGGCAAGACATTCAGAACAGCCACAAAGAGGCACAAAAGCCACAAGCACTTTTCTGTTGAACCATTTCCTGCCCAGCACAAAGCTCGATGAAATGAGTGGTTCGAAGGGTGTGCCGCGCAGAGAGGATTGGGCGCACGCTTGAGGCTGGCTTCGACTTCCGGGTTCGGACGTGCAGTAATGCCGGGAATCGAAGACTTGGCAGGGGAATGTTCGGCAAGGGAATGAGTTCCATTCCCCTGACAATCATTCCTCTGCCGATCCGGTGGTTTGGTGAGCGGCTCTTGAAACACCTCGCCTCACAGAGCGGTGATAAATCCACCGCACTCCAGACGCTGCGCGATCGGCCGGGCGCGAATCCGTGCTGCCGCTCCCCAGTCAAGGCGATGGGTCCGGTGTTTGCAGTGGCACCGGAATACTCTCCCCAGTAAACCGCGGACGTCACGGGTTCAGCGACTCACTTCAACGGCCGTGTATCCCGCAGCCCGCCATGCCCCGTCCCAAATAAACCGGCGCTTGCTCGCGGCGAACTGCGGGATACACTGCTTGAAGTTAGGCCACTCGACACGCTCAGATGAACAGCGCGCTTTCACTTTTGATTCAGGTCGGCGTCTTAGCAGGGCTGGTTACCACGTTCCTCGTTCCCTGTCTCATTGCAGACTATTGGTTCGGGCTTCGCCGTCCTTGGCCGATGCTTGTCGGCGTTGGCACGTTAGCCATGGCACTGTTCGCAGCATATCGTTGGCTGATTCGTTCACAACGCAAGGAGCGAGAGGTTTTGTCCAGCAGCCAGCATGAGGTGTTTGGTGAGGTGCGACGCCTTAGAGATCATTGGGAGGCTTCTTCCGCGCTTACACCGAGCGTGCCAAGTATTGAGATCTGGGGCGAGTCCACATCGCCATCTGATGCGCAAACATCTGCATTTGTAGCCATTCGAGAGCGTCATTCCGAGTTGGTTACTCGTGCAGTCGAGGCTGCCCGCACATCGTTTTCTTTTCTGGATTTCATCCTGTCTCCTCAAGACGTTCATTTGGACAGCATCTATTTGTCGGCGGATGGGGTTGGTTCATTCGACTTATGCTTTTCTGTTCCTGCCCATGAGCGGCAGTTGCCTTGGGGATTCACAGCGCAGTTTGTTGACTTCGCTGTAGATGAGATTTCTGACAATCATTGAGTGGCCTCCTAAGAAACAAGGATCAGATCTGAAGCCTGTTTTTATTGGGGATTTTGCTGGTCGTGTTTTGTGAGCGCGGCGTTGCTGTTAATACAAAAAGACCGGGCCTGGGTTTGCAAAAAATCGCACGCGGCTGAAGCAGCCAATCCAGTTGTGGCACCGGAGGCGGGCCGCAGGATCCAAACGCCAGTGATCCATCTCGTAATCGGGGTCGTGCCGCGTCCCTCAAGGTTCACGCCCGCCGCCAGTGACCGGGTCCGCTCCTGCGGGGCCAAGCTCCGGAACGGGTTCAACAGAACCCCAGTGGCAGGCCGGGGTACTTTGCCGACCACCGGCCATTCCTGACTTAAAACACAAGCGCTCCGAACACAAGCGACGCCCGAGGAAAGAAAAGTTTCTCACGACATTGCTCCGCGTCCGACGCGGTTGGTTCGCTGACCACGCGCTATTTCCTGGCGACGCCACTGGTGTTCGCGCCGCTTGGTTTCCCGGGCCAGCAGGGTTTCCGCAGTCCAGCCCCGGGCCTGCGCGTAGGCCACCAAGGCGAACAACTCCCGCGCCAATGCCGGCTGGGTCGGGCGGCGGGCGAATGCGGTATCCCGGGCCAATCCCGCCTTGCGCGCCTTCTTCACCAGCTTCTCCGCGCGCAACAGCGCCGGCAGATGTCTGGGGATGCCGTCCAGGGCCGAGGGGCGTTCGTGGCGGGTGCCCCTTTTCTCGGCGGTTTTGATGCGCTCCCAATTGGCCCAAACTTCGTCCACGTTCCTGACCTTCGTGGTGCCGAAAACGTGCGGATGCCGGCGGATCAATTTGTTCACGAGCCGGCGCACCACCAGCTCGAAGTCGAACGCGCCGCGTTCACGCGCCAGTTGACAGTGAAACACCACCTGCAGCAGAACGTCCCCGAGCTCCTCGATCATTTCCTGATCATCCCGCGCCTCGATGGCGTCAATCAGTTCATACACCTCCTCGATGGCGTGCCGGCGCAACGTCAGGTGCGACTGCTCGCGGTCCCACGGGCAGCCCTGCGGGGAACGCAACCGCGCCATGACGGACAAGAGGTCATTGATTGCTTGTTTGCGTGCCATAAAATCAGGGTTCGGGGCGGCCCGGGGCAATGCGGCACGGCGTCCGGCGACGGCACGGGACCGGCCGCCTCATAACAGGACCAGGTCGTTGCGGTGAACCAGCTCGGACTTGGGCAACTGCCGGGCGCGGATGGCGGCCGAGGCGAATCGCGTAATGCCGCGCGCAAACTCGAGTCCATCCGGATCACAGATCCGCACCACGTCCCCGGCTTCAAACTCCCCTTCGCAACGCGTAACGCCCGGGGGCAACAAGCTTTTACCGGCCAACCGCAGCGCCTGTTTGGCGCCGGCGTCCACCACGAGCGCGCCTTTGGGGTGGTGGAAAAAGGCGATCCAGCGTTTGCGCCCGCGCAAGCGTCCTTCGCGCGCAACGAACCACGTGCCTTCCTCGTCGCCCGCCAGGATGCCGGCCAGCACCTGGCGCTTGCGCCCCGAGGCAATCACCAACGGAATGCCGGAGCGCACGACGATCTTGGCCGCCTGAATTTTTGTCGCCATGCCGCCCACCGCCGTGTCGCTGGTGGTGCCGCCCGCCAGTTTTTCCAGCTCGGCGTCCACCCGTTTGATGACGGGAATGACCCGGGCGTGCGGCGTGCCGAAATTTTTGATCACCCCGTCCACCGACGTCAAAATCACCAACAAATCCGCCGGCAGCAAAGTCGCCACGAGCGCGGACAGCGTGTCGTTGTCCCCCACTTTGATTTCGGTGAAGGACACGGTGTCATTCTCGTTGACGATGGGCACGACGCCGTGGCGCAGCAGGGTGACGAGTGTGTTGCGGGCGTTCAAATAACGTTCGTGATGTTCCAGATCGTCGTGCGTCAACAACACCTGGGCCACAACCAGCTGGTGCCGGGCGAACAATTTTTCGTACGCCGCCATCAGCCGTGATTGTCCCACCGCGGCGCAGGCCTGCTTGTCGGCGAGTTGCGCCGGACGCGCTTTAAAGCCGAGGGCGCCCATGCCGGCGCCGACTGCGCCGCTGGTGACCAGCACGACCTCGCGCCCCGCCTGGCGCAATGCCGCCACCTGGGCGACCAGTTGTTCGAGTTGCGCCGGATCCAGCTGCTTCCGGTCATCGGTCAGAATGCCGGTGCCCAGCTTGACGACAAGCCGGGAGACGGGTTGGAGCGATTCCGAGCGCACGGCGGGTTGTTAGCAAACCGAACCGGCAGTGTCGAGACGGGACTGGGTCCGCTGCAATGCTTTGAAGCGCGTGCCAGGGATCACCGGTTTGAACTCCGGCCTTCCGCCCTGCCGCTCAATCTCTCCCCGGCCTGCTTGTGCCGCCCGAGCCAGCCGGTGCGGCTGGGAAAGGAGCTTCCTGCACCGGGGCCGGTGGAGCCCCCCGGCTAACGCCCGATGCGCACCAGCACGCCGACCCCGGGAGCGAGTTTGAGTTCCAGGCGCTCCTGCTGCGTGCCGACCCAGCGGCGCGCGACCGGGTTGAAGACTTCGAGCGGGCCGCCACCGCGCAGTCCGATGGCCGCCGCCGACTGGTAATCCACGTTGACGACGACCGCGTGGGTCGCCTGCGCGGACCTGCCCGGCTTGCCGAAGACACCGAGCAGCACGCCGCGGGCGGGCCGGGGCGGCTGAAATTCCTCAGTCGGCAACGGCGGATCGAACTGGAACGCGCACCCGGTCGGCACCGCGACTGTTCCCGGCGGGAACATGCCTGCATGATACACGCCGAGCGATTTCAAGGGCTGCAGTTCGGCGGCCATGAGGGCGAAATCATGGTTCAACAATTTCAGGACCGGATAGAGCGCGGTGGGGGTGCCGTCCGGGTTGGCAATGCCTCCGGTGTGCTTCGGCCAGCAGTACACGTAATACGAGATGCCTTGCGCCCCGTAAGCCAGCGTGGTGTAAACCAGAAAGCGCATTTCCTCCGCGTTCGGGACGCGCATCCCCGGCGTCCAGGTGGACGCTTGCACGATGTTCATGAACGGCACTTCCGCATCCAGGGCCGCCTGCCGGATCAACGCCAGATTGAGGAAATAATCCGGCAGGTCACCGTTCACGCTGAACTGGTAATGGTCGTAGCTGAGCAACGATGGATTGACCCGTTCAATGAACTGTTGCAGGTGCTCCTGATAGGCGGGGACGGGGGCGCCGCGGTTGCCCAATTGCGCGTTGCTGGCGTAGGTGGGGAAGAGGTTAATGTAGGCCAGGTGCGCCGGATCCCGCCGGCGCAAGTAGGAAACCAGCTCGCCCAGCGCCACGAAATTGGTCGCATTGGGTTCGTCCGTGATGAAGTAGGAATACAGCGCGGGATGCCGCTTCACCCGCTGGATCAACGCATCCAGCTTCTCCCGGCGCACGGGATCATGCAGCACCGCCGGCGCCAGCAACTCATGTTGCAACTGCCCGCGCAACCCGTGTCGCGCCGCCACCTCCAGTTCCGCTTCTGTACACCAGACGAGGTTCCAGCCGCCCTCGGCCATTTGGCGCGCAACGCGATCGGTCAGGTTTGGTCCCGCCCAGTAGGTGACAATGGGAGTACCCACCCGCCAGGCTTTGGCCGCCGCGCCGGATTGCAGAAAACCGAGCGTCAGGATCAGGCCGGCGAGGGTGCGCATCAAGAGTCCGCAGTTCATGCACCAGCGTTAACAGGTTCGCTCCCGGACATAAAGCGCCAATGTGCGGCGGGGACCGGGGCCGCTTCGGAGCGCGATCCGGGTGCGGCGCGGCCCGCGCGCCGGAAGCAGCGCGGCCTTCATCAACAGCCGGTCAGGCGCCGGTCCTCCTTGGCGACCGTGGCGTCCACTACATTTGCGGCGCGGTATAAGCGAGGCCGTGCGCGGCGGCCACCGCGCGGTGGGTGACGTGGCCATTCTGCACATTGATGCCGCCGAGTAGTGCGGGCTGGCGTTGAATTGCCTCTCCCAATTTGTGCCCGGCCAATGTTTCCAAAAAGTGAAATGTGGCATTGGTCAGGGCTTGTGTGGCCGTTCGCGCGTAGGCGCCGGGCATGTTGGCCACGCAATAATGAATCACCCCTTCCTCGACGAAAATCGGATTATCGTGCGTTGTGGGATGGGATGTTTCCACGCAGCCGCCCTGATCAATCGCGATGTCCACCAGGACGCTGCCGGGACGCATGCGTTGGAGCATGGCCCGGGTCACCAGTTTCGGGGCGCGCGCGCCCGGCACCAGCACCGCGCCGATGAGCAAATCCACCCGGGGCAACAATTCCATCAGGTGGGTTTCGTTGGAGTAAAAAGTGTGGACCGACGGCAGCGCAAGGTCGAGAAACCGCATGCGTTCCAAGTCCACCTCCAGAATGGTCACATCCGCGCCCAGCCCCAGGGCCATGCGCGCGGCGTTCAGCCCGGCGGTGCCACCGCCCAGCACCGCCACTTTGCCCGGCAACACCCCCGGCACCCCTCCGAGCAACACGCCGCTGCCACCGAGGTGCTTGGCCAGAAAATAGCTGCCGACTTGAAGACTCATGCGTCCGGCGATTTCACTCATCGGCTCCAACAACGGCAGGCGGCGATTGACTTCAATCGTCTCGTAGGCGATGCAGGTCGCCCCGGATTGCCGCAACGCTTCCGTGAGCGGTTTGTTGGCGGCGAGATGCAGGTAGGTGAATAAAATCTGGTTGGCACGCAGCCAGCCGTACTCGGCGGGCAAGGGCTCCTTGACTTTGACAATCAGATCCGCCTGCGTGAACGCCGCCTCGTGGGTGGCCACGAGTTTCGCCCCCGCGCGTTCATATTCGGCATCGGCATAGCCGGCCCCCACCCCGGCGCCGCATTCGACCAGCACCGTGTGGCCTTGTTTGGTGAGTTGGTACGCACCGCTCGGCACCAACGCCACGCGGTATTCCTGGGTTTTGATTTCTTTGGGTACGCTAATGATCATAAGGGAAAATCCCGGGTTTCGGTTTCGGCATCGGCCGCGAGGGTGGAAACCGTGGCGGTGGTCACCACCGCCGCCGCCGTTTCCTTGGCGGTACCGGCCGGAACCGTCGTGGTCCCGGCGGCATCCGCCAATCCCGTTTCAACCCCGCCGCGCGACGGTTCGCAGACGGCCGGCCGTGGCGGCGCGCCGGCCGCCACGGCGGCGGCCACGGCCGCCTCCACGTTGATGGTGGGGGCGGAAGCATCGGCGTGATGCACGGCCAGGCGCATCTGGGCGCGGTCCACCAAATCCCGCATGGAAACCGCGGCGGCAGCCCGGGCTTCCGCGGCCTCAATCCGCGCAAATTCGCCGAGCACCTCCAGGCGCACCGGCTCGTCGCGGGTGGCAGGTTCCTGACCGTGGGCGGCGCGCATGGCGTAAAGAATCTGGTGACAATCGATGGCTTCCAGAGGACGCGCCGGAGCGTAGCCCACCTCCGTCCCGCTAATTTCCACGATCAAGTGCGAGGCCAGCAGGGTGTGCGTGACCTGTTGCACCAGCTTGCTGGGAATCCCCAGTTCGCTGGTAATTTGCCGGACGGTGGCTGGCGGCAGCCCGCGTTGGAAGCGTTGTCCGATGCAGGTCATGAGGCGGAGGGCGACGAATTCGCGTCCGCGCTGATTCACGTTTTCCGCCAGCCGATCCTGCAAATACGACGCGCGGTTCTGGAAGGCATAGGCCACTTGCGCGCCGAACAGCACGGTCAGCCAGCTGATGTAGAGTCCCCCCATGAACAGCGGGACGATCGCGAGACCGCCGTAAATTTTGTTGGCGTTCACCCAGCGCGACGCCAGCAGGAAACCGAGGTGGTTGTAAAAGTGCCAGGCAACGCCGGCGAGCATTCCGCCCACCAGCGCCGCGCTGAAATTCACGCGGGTGTTGGGGACGAGCTTGTAAAACAGGGCAAACGTAAAGCAGATGATGACGACAGGCAGCAAACTGGTGATCAACGGCTCCAGAAAGGGAATGATGGTGATCAAATCACGCGTGCGCTGGAAGTTGGGTTGATTCATCAAGCCCAGCGCAAGGATCAACAAGGTCGGCCCGAACCCGATGGTGAAGGTGTAATTGGTGATGCGCGACCACCAATCCCGGCCATGCGCCACGCCCCAAATGTCGTTAAACACCTCTTCCACACGCGCGAGGGTCAGAATGGCGGTCACGATCAGAAAAAACATGCCGGCAAAACCGAGCGTGGCGCTGGAACTTTTTTTGGCAAACCCGTAGATGAAATTGGCGACCTGCTCCGCCACGCTTTGCTTCGCGTGGGTCAACTCGCTGCTTTCGCCGGCTGGAGAAGCGGGCGCGAACGGCGCCGCGGGCGGGTTGGTGATGGAAATGCCACCGGCGACGGGGGTGCTTGTGTCCGGATCATCCGGCACGAGCAACCACGGAGCGTTTTGCCGGGCGCGCAGTTCGTCCACACCGAATTGAATTTTATCCAGACCGCTGGCGAGATCGGGCGGCGGAGCGCGCCGCGGCGCGGGCGCGGGCGCAAAGGGAATAAGCGCCGGCTGGTTGGTGCTCGCGGGCGCAGGAACGATGCGTTCCACCATCTGCGCGATGAACGCGCGGATTTGCGCTTCGCCTTTGGATTCAAGGATGGCATTGGCCACGCCGAGGACCACGGTGAGGATGGGAATCATCGCGACCATCGTGGTAAAGGAAAGCGCCGAGGCACGGATTGGGCAGCGATTACGGACAAAACTGCTGCTCACCAGCACCCAGAAATGGAAGAAACGCTCGAACTTGCTCAATCCACCTTCAAACGGAAACGCCCCGCCCTTGGCGGGATCAAAGGAACTGGAGGCGATTTGCGCGAGGCGTTGAAACCACTTCTTCATTGTTCGACTCGAATCACGCTAACAAAGCGTTCCTTCAAGTCAACCGGCACAACCGGTTTTCCAGTTGGGAGTTCTCCATCCGGCGCCGGGATGCCAGACCTGCGGGGAGGGTGACTGCGCAACCCACCCGCGATTGGCATCCGGACGCGACAGTGCTAACTTGCCGCGACGAATAAAGCGGGACGACGGACGTCGAACCGCGGTTGGGTCATGAAAAATCTCGTTATCCTTCTCCTGAGCGGCTGGGCTCTCATCCCGGCGCGCGCGCAATGGTTGCATCCCGAGGCGGTTCAGGGCGCGTTTCTTGGCGGACTGATCGGCGGGATCGCCGACAGTCACCAGCATGCGTTTTCCGGTCGGAACGCCGCGCTGGGCGCCGGCGTGGGACTCATGGCGGGCAGCCTCCTCGGCGCAGCCAATCGTTCTCGATCTGGTCACGAAACAACCTTCCACGGAGCCACGTCCGCCAGCCTTGATTTCGGCTCCGGTTATTCCAGCTCCGGCGGCTGGGCATCTGTCGGATACACATCGGATTGGCAGGGTGCGCCGCGGGCCGATTATCCCTCCACGCGTCCCCACTACGCCGCGAGCGGAGTGGTGCTGGGCGCCGCCGCAGGCGCGTTGATTGGGACGGCCCATCATCAGGCCGGCACCGGCGCACTTCTTGGCGCCGCCGCCGGGCTGGTGGTGGGAGGCGTGGCGGAGACCGCAGCCACCCGACGCGAACGCCTCAAAGCGCCCGACACAAATCCGCCAGCCAACCCGCCTCCCGCTGCCGGCAGCCGGCCGCACCGCGCCCGGCAACAACCCGCCGCCCCACCGGGACGCAGTTCGACGTCGGCCGGCGCGCCGCGCCCGCAAATTGCCGACGCGCCACGGGTGCCGGATGCTCCGACCTTTTGATCCGGCAAGCGCCGAGCACATGCACCGTCCAAAGACTTGGCTTGTCTCGGAGGTGCGTCCGTGTTCCCCTGAGCGGGGTCGGGTGGCGGGCGTGAATTTTAATCCATTAACCATTATGAAAACCATTCGTCAGTTAACTGCAGGTTTGGCTTTGATTGCGTTGGTCGCGGGCTGCGCCTCGCGCGGAGTCAAAAATCCGTCGGGCGTACCGGTCACCCGCATGAACGCGGACGAGCAGGGGTTCGTGGCCGGCACCGGAGTGGAGTCTCAGGACTTGGTGGCTGTCACGGACAAGATGGCGCGCAGCATCCTCGGGATTCAAGCCATTGCGACCGCCGCCGCGCCGCCAATCATTGTGTTGGACCCGGTGGAAAACAAAACCCGTTTTCCCATCAACAAGGACATTTTCCTCACCCGGATTCGGACGGAGCTGATCAAAAAAGCGGGTGGCCGGGTGACTTTTCTGGCGCGGGACCGGATGGCCGTCCTGGAAAAGGAACGCAATCTGAAACGTGAAGGCGCCGTCACGGCCGCGAGCAATCCGCAGGCGCAGGAATTTGCCGGCGCGGACTATTTCCTGACCGGCACGCTGGAAGGCATGTCCACCCGGACGGCTGCCGGCACCAGTGACTACATTCTTTACACCTTCCAACTGATCAATGCGCGCACCAGCGCCATCGTCTGGGAAGACAATGCCGAAATCAAAAAGCAGGGCCTGGAGGACGCGGCGTATCGCTGAGCGCTACCGCCTCTTTCCGTCGCGCCGCCTGACGCTTGGCGCCACCGGATGTGCGCCGGCCGGCGCGACGGACGGGTCTGTTTCGCCTGCCGCTCCCCGCCCCTTCGAATGGAACCACACACCAACCAGACCGGGGTTGTGATCAACCCTGTCCGACCGCGTCCTCCGACCGCGACGGGGCGGCCCGGCAAGCCAGCGCACGGACGGTGCTGCGGCGTGCGCGTCGCGACCGGGGGGTGCGCACTGCTTGGCGCCGTGCTGCTGGTTGCGGGATGCGCCACCCCTCCCGCCGCCAAAGTGGCGCTGACCGGTGACCTCCTCGTGGACGGACCGAACCTGATCGCCCATGGTCCGGCGCGCGATCAGGTCCTTTGGCAGTATCGCACCGCGGTGGCGGCGCTGCGCCGCGGACAATTCGAGGTGGCCAGGCCGCTGCTCGACGCCGCCCTGGCCCGGTTGCAAGGGGTGTATGGGCCGGATTCGGAGGCCCGCAAATCACGCGGATTATTTCAACGCGAATCACGCAAGACTTTCATCGGCGAGCCCTACGAACGGAGCATGGCCTACGTGTATCGCGGCATCATCTACTGGCGGGACGGGGAGCTGGACAACGCCCGCGCCTGTTTTCGCAGCGCGATGTTTGAGGACGGTGACGCCGAGAACCAGGCATATCAGGGCGACTGGGTGCTGCCGGATTATCTCGACGGTCTGGCCACGGTGAAATTGGGCGGGGACGGCAGCGCGGCGCTGCAACGGGCCCGGGCCCATGCCCGCAACGTTCTGCTGCCGGACTATCAACCCCGGGCCAACGTCTTGTGTCTGGTGGAATACGGGCCCGGTCCGCAGAAATATCGGGCGGGAACCTACGGGGAAGAACTGCGGTTTCGGACGCGCCGCTCGGAAGTGTTTTCTGCAACCCTCAAAACCGGCGCGATCCGCCAATTCGTGGCCCCGTGCGACGATTTGAATTTTCAAGCGACGACGCGCGGAGGGCGAGTCATGGATCACGTTTTGGCGAACAAGGCGGTGTTCAAGCACACCACCGGCGCCGCGGGCGATGCCGCCTTGTTCGGGGGGCTGGCGACGGCCGCGCTGAGCCGGGATCGCACGGTGCAGGGGGTTGGCCTGGGGGTCGCGCTGGCGGGGTTGCTCGCCAAAGGCTTCTCCTCGGCCACCACCCCGGAGGCCGACATCCGGCAGTGGGACAATCTGCCGCAATTCATCAGTTTCGCGTCGTTGCAATTGCCGCCGGGCAGCCAGGTGCTGACCGTGGAATTCAACAACGGCGCCGGCGCCCCGCTTCCGTCACTAACCAAAACCATCAACGTGAACGTGCGCGCGGATCGAGACACGGTCGTCTTCGTCAGCGACAGTTCCACAACCCCTGAAAATCAATGAACGCAAAACCTCTCCTGCTGTTGCCGCTCCTCGGCGCGATGCTGATCACCGGCTGTCGCACCCACGATCGCGGCCCGTATCTACCCGAGAACTCGAAGCGAGCCGCCTACGAAAATACCGAGCGCTTCGTACTGCTCGATCCCGGCACGCAATACTCCGTCACCTGCTCAGGCATCAACGAACGCACCCTGGCCGATGGACGCCTGGAGGTCACGGCGCTGCTGCGCAATCGCGAAAACCGCCGGATCGAAGTGCAGGCCAACTGCGTTTTCAAGGACGACCACATGATGCCAGTGGATGATGAAACGCCATTTCAAGCGGTGATTTTGTCGGAGAACGCCACCGAAGCGGTGAAGTTCACGTCCATGAATAACCGGGCGAAGAAGTACACCATCCGCGTGCGTCAGGCGCGCTGAATCCCGACCGCCCGCGAGCTTACGCGTCCGCTGCGGGCGGTTGAATCTCGGCCCACAAGGGCTGGAGATCGGCATCGGCGAGCGCCTGGGCGTGGATTTGCTGTTGGCCGCCAATTTCGCAGGCACGCTGCAACCAGCGGCGGGCCGCCGGCAAATCACGCAACTGGCACTCGTAACAGGCCAGATTAAACGCAATGGTGGCTTCCCGGGGAAACTTCTGCGCCGCGGGGGCCAGAAAGTCCCGCGCCTGTTCGAGGCCGCCCCCGCGCTTGCGACGCAAGGCGTAGGCGCAATGCAACCAGCCGGCCGGTTCCCCGGGCAGGGCGCACAGCAGTTGCTCCGCAAACGCAAAGGCGGCATCCCAATTTTGTTCGGCTGCCGCCAGGGCAAACTGCAGACGTAACACCGCCGGATGAGTCCGGCTTTCCGGACTCATCCCGGCCAGCTCGGCGCGCACTTCGGCCAGGTTGCCCAATTCCAGCCAGCCGCAAGCCGCGTTGAGCTGATGGGCATCCGAAATTTTCAACCCTTGCACGCGCCGAACATAGGCGGGCGGCGGGACTTCGGCAATGTCCTTTGGTTTGACCTTGCCGGGGCCGGCTGGTAGAACGCGGGACGACAAAAACGTCGCTGCCGCATCGCATTATGAAAACCAGCATCCAGCCCCGGTATCGCCGCATCCTGCTTAAACTCAGCGGGGAAGCGTTGGGCGGCGAAGCCGGGTTTGGCATCAACGCCCGGGAAATCCAAAGCATGGCGGAGCAGGTGCGTGAAGTACGTGACCTGGGCGTGGAAGTGGTGGTGGTCCTGGGCGGAGGGAACATTTTTCGCGGCCTGGCCGGCAGCGAAAAAGGCATCGAACGGGCCACTGGCGATTACATGGGCATGCTGGCCACCATCATCAATTCGCTCGCCTTGCAGGACGCGCTGGAAAAACTGGGGGTGGCCACCCGGGTGCAAACGGCCATCGCCATGCCGCAGGTGGCGGAAACCTTCATCCGCCGCCGCGCCGTGCGGCATCTGGAAAAAGGCCGCGTGGTCATTTTTGGCGGCGGCACGGGCAACCCCTACTTCTCCACCGACACCGCCGCGGCCCTGCGCGCGACGGAAATCGGCGCGGAAGTCATCTTGAAAGCCACCAAGGTGGATGGCATCTACGAGAGCGACCCCAAAAAAGATCCGGCCGCCCGACGCTACCCGCAGATCACTTACCTGGAATGTTTGCAGAAACAGCTCAAGGTGATGGACGCCACCGCCTTCTCGCTTTGCATGGACAACAAAATGCCCATCATCGTCTTCGATTTTTTCAAACCGCACAACCTGAAGCGCGTGGTGCTGGGCGAGTCCGTCGGCACGGTGGTGACGGGATGATCCGATCGGAACAAGCCGCATGCCGGAGCTGCCCGAAGTTGAAGTCCTGGTGCGTCATCTGCGTCCGCTGTTGCGCGGCAAACGGATCCGCGCCGTCACTGTCCACCGGAAGAAAGTCATCCGACCGGACTCCCCGCGGCGGTTGCGACGCGTGTTGACCGGGGCCACCTTTCAGGGCGTGCAGCGGCGCGGCAAGTATCTGCTGTTTCAATTGCAACGAAGGGGCGGCCACCCTCCGGTGCTGCTGACCGGCCACCTGGGCATGAGCGGGCGGATGTTTTTGAACCGCAACCCGGCCCCGTTGCCCAAACACGCCGCCGTCGTGCTGGATTTGGGCCGTGAACGGTTCATTTACGAGGACCCACGCTACTTTGGTCGCCTCAGCTTGAAGGTGGAGGCGGTCAAGCGGCTCGGTCCGGAACCCCTGAGCCGCAAGTTTACGCCGGCAGTCTTTGCCGCCGCCCTGACGGACTCCCGGCGCGCCATCAAGATTTGTTTGTTGGATCAGAACCTTGTGGCCGGCATCGGCAACATCTATGCCAGCGAAGCATTGCACCGGGCCCGCATCAACCCATGCTGCCCGGCGGGCGGATTGACAGTCCGGCAGCGGCACACGCTCTGGCGCGCCATGCGGGCGGTGTTGACGGAGGCCATCCGCTTCGGCAGCACGGTGCCGCTGCACCACGGACCGGGCGGGCGAAGCCAAGGCCGGTTGTTTTACTACGGGCTGCGGACGGAAACGCCCCGGTATTACCGGGAATGCCTGCAGGTTTACGACCGGGCGGGGCAGCCCTGCCGCCGCTGTCGCACCCCCATTGAACGCCTGGTTCAGGCCGGGCGCAGCACCTATTTTTGCCCGCAATGTCAGCGGTAATTTCCCCCAGTTTTTCAGCGCAAATTTGCACTTGAAGTTGGCCGTTGTTTTGCCAAAGTCAGCCCGTCTGATAGATGGCTTGTCGCTGCCACGACATGGTGAATCTTCAAGTGAACCTGGTTCAGTGATGATTTGAAACCCGGTGGTCGGGAACAGTGTGGAGTAAGCAGAGTTGGTCTCGGACAGTTAAACATCACATGAGCACAAAGTTGTTTGTAGGAAATCTTTCCTTCAAAACCACTGAAAACGACCTTCAAGACGCCTTTGCCGCCTTCGGCAGCGTGGTGGAGGCCAACATCATGATGGATCGCATGACCGGTCGCCCGCGGGGATTTGCGTTTGTCACGATGGCGAGCCCGGAAGAAGCCCAGAAGGCCATTGAGGGATTGCACGGCAAGGAATTCGACGGCCGGGCTTTGACGGTGAACATTGCGCGGCCACGCGAAGAACGTCCGGCCGGCGGCGGCGGACGCGGCCCACGACGCGACTTCGGCGGTGGCCGGGGAGACCGGGGGGAACGCTAGTCCTTTCAACTCCCGACCCTTTTCAGACGGAACCCGGGAAACGCCGGGTTCCGTTTTGCTTTTCCGGCGGAGCGCGCATGGGCCGGCGCCCGCCGCGCCCGGCGGCCGTCCGGGTGTGGGAAAGGGGCAGGATGGATCGCCCGAAAATTCTCCCGGGATTGACCATGACGGGGAATCTTCCGATGCTCGACGCGTGGTAAACGCCGCTCAACTGCAATCTTACCTGGAAACCCGGCTGCCGGACGCATTGGAATTGTTACGGCAGATGGTGAACATCAACAGCTTCACCTTGAACCGTGACGGGGTCAACCGCCTGGCCCGGCTCACGGCGGACAGCTTCGCGCCGCTGGGCTTCGCGGCCGAATTTGTGGATCCGGCCAATCCCCAATACGGGACGCATCTGGTATTGACCCGCCGCGGCAATGGCCGTCAAAGCCTCGCAATGGTGTCGCACCTCGATACCGTGTTTCCGCCGGAGGAGGAAGCGCGCAACCATTTTCACTGGTCCGTGGAGGGCGATCGCATCTTTGGCCCGGGCACCAATGACATCAAGGGCGGGACCGTAATGATGTGGCTGGTGTTGAAAGCCCTCCAGGACCGGGCGCCGGAAGTGTTCGAGCGGATCACCTGGAAACTGTTCCTTAATTCCGCCGAGGAAACTTTCTCCCCGGATTTCGGCAGGATTTGCCGGGAGCGCCTGACGCCCCACACGCTGGCGGCGCTGGTCTTCGAAGCCGAGGGGCGGTTGGGCGCGGACCGGCTGGTGGTGCTGGCGCGCAAGGGCCGCGCCACCTGGCGCGTGACGGTGAAGGGTCGCGGTGCGCATGCCGGAGGCAAGCATGCCCACGGATGCAACGCCATCGTGGAACTCGGCCGCCTGCTGCCACGCCTTGCGGCCATCACCGACTACTCACGTGAACTGACCGTCAATGTCGCCACCATCACCGGCGGCACAACCCTGAATCGCGTCCCCCATGAAGCAGTGGCCGAGGGCGAATTGCGCGCCTTCGATGCCGCCACCTACCAGGCGGGCGTCCAGCAACTGCTGGCCCTCGCCGGGACGGGTGAAGTCCCCAGCCCGGCGGATGGTTTCCGCTGTGAAATCCAAGTGGAAATTCTCACGGAAGCCCGGCCGTGGCCGCGCAACGCCGCCACGGATCGGCTGGGGGAAATCTGGGTTCAAACCGGACGCGAACTGGGGATTCCCGTCAGCACCCACCAGCGCGGTGGATTGAGCGATGGCAATCAAATTTGGGATGTCGTGCCCACCCTGGACGGTTTGGGCCCCTGGGGCGATGGCGACCACTGTTCCGAACGCAGCGCGGATGGCTCGAAGCTGCCCGAATTCGTGGAGATCAGCGGCATCATTCCAAAAGCGCTGTTGAACGTGATGGCGATCGTGAAACTGGCCGGCCCGCACTAATCCCGCCGTATTCGTCACTCCCCTCCGGGATGCCCCCGGAAAAATTCTTGGCGCCGCTTCACCGCAAGCCGCCTTGGGACTTCCGGAAAGGCAGCTTTGAGTCAAACCGGGACAAAATCTTCGCGGACGGGCCGGCACAACGGCCTGGCACGGAGGATGCAATCGTACGGACGCAAAGAACATTCGAAGTCGTATATGAAGTTCAAAGTCGAGGTGGGCGAAATCGAAAAAAATCAGATCGAATTCAACCACAACCAGCTGATGGGGCTGTTGTCCATCAAGGTGAACCAAAAAACCGTGCTGAAAAACTCCCGTCTCCTCAACGAACCCGCGCGCGAGGTTTTTCAATTCGTCGTGGGCCAGATGGAGCGGTCTGAAGTCCGCATCGAAAAACTGCGCCGGCAACTGTTCGGCACCCGCAACAGCGTCTATGTGGACAACCGGCTGGTGCGGGTTTTTGAGGGAGTGTGACGTGTCGCCCGCGTGGCGACGCGCGGATTTTGCATTGGCGCGGCATCGCCGACGGGGAATAATCCACCCGTGGCTGAACCGTCTGCAACCACCGTCGTGCATGAATGGCTGGGAGAGCACCGCCTCGCCGATGGCCGGAAGGTGCGCTTCCGCCACCTCCGCCCCAGTGATGAGCCCCTGATCACCGCCGCCATCAATTCCGCCTCGGCCGAAACCTTGTTGCATCGGTTTTTTAGCCCCGTCCGCCAGGTCTCCCCGGAAATGTTGCGCCGAATGCTGCGCCTGGAAGGCGGACGCGAAACCTGCATTGTGGGGCTGGTGGAGACTCCGGCCGGCCTCCGACTGATTTGTGGCGCGCGCTATGTGAAATTATCCACGCCGGAGGCTGCGGAGGTCGCCATCACCGTGCATGACGATTTTCACCGGGTTGGGCTGGGCCATCACCTGCTGCGGTTGTTGGCCCGGCTGGCGGTGCGCGACGGCGTGCGCGTTTTTACCGCCGAGGTGTTGAGCAGCAACGAAAAGATGCTGCACCTGCTGCGCAAGGTTTCAGGCGGGCGCATCCAGGGAAAGTGGACGGGCGAGGTTTATCACGCTGAAATTCCCCTCCCACGGCTGCTGTCCTGAACCCGGCCACCGTGGAAATCATCTGGACAAAAAGTAGCTGCGCTGACGCGGGGTGATGGGCAGTTGCAGCTTCTCCATCACTTGCAGCATGTCCTCCCAGACCCGGCGTTTGTCACCTGGCGTATTGGTGCGCAGAAGGTATGCGGGATGGAACGTGGGCATGAGGGGAATGCCGCGATACTCCATCCAGTGGCCCCGGATTTTGGTGATCGGCATCGCCCGCCCCAGCAAACCCTTGAGGGCCACCGCCCCGAGCGCCACCAGCACCCTGGGTTTGATCAAATCAATCTGCCGTTCCAGATACGGCAGGCAGGTGGCCATTTCCGCCTCCGTGGGTGGCCGGTTGCCCGCTGTTCGACCGGGAGTGTCGGGGCGGCATTTGAGGACATTGGCAATGTACACGGTGCTCCGGGTCAATCCCATCGTCTCAATGATCCGGGTGAGCAGTTGACCCGCCTTGCCCACAAACGGCTCTCCCGCGAGATCTTCATCGGCGCCGGGCGCTTCGCCCACAAACATCAGTTGCGCCTCAATATCCCCGACGCCAAAAACCACCGATTTGCGGGCAGCAACCAGGTGGGGGCATTTGACGCAAGCCAGCACCTCCCGGCGCAGCTCCGCATAAGCCGCCGCCTTGTCGGCATGAGCGACCCGGGCGGGCGCGGCCTGCACCGGCCGGGGGATTGGAGACGTTGCAACCCCGGGCGCCGCCTTCGGCAGCGGCGGTTGCGGCATCAAAATCGTCCGGGAGGACGGCACGGTGCGCGGCGCGGCGGGTGGACGCGGCGCGGGCGCCGGCCGGGAAATGTGGCGCGCCGGAGCGGACAAGGCACGCAGGGTTTCCGCTGAGACGATCACTCGTCGCTGTCCCCGCCGCTGCATGGCCTCCAGGTGGCGGATCGTATGATCCAGTAATTGCACGTACGCCAATTGCATTGCTCCATCGTAACTTGCCCCGGGCCGTGAGCGAGGAAAACTTGGTTCACACCGGGCGCCCGGCGAATTCCGCGTGGCCAAGGCGGCGGGGGCTGTGGTACCGTATCCGTGCATGTCTGGGCTTCGCCGGGCCGCCATCGATGTCGGCACCAATTCAGTGAAACTGCTCATTGCTGAGATTCAGGGCAAGGAAATCCACGCCCTTTGCGAGGCCAGCAATCAGACCCGCCTCGGCCAGGGGTTTTATCAGACGCGCCATTTGCAACCGGAGGCGATTGCGCTCACCGCGCAGGCGGTTGCCGATTACGTCCGGCAGGCCCGGGCCTGGGCCTGTGAAACCGTCCGCGTGTTTTCCACCAGCGTCGCCCGGGAGGCAGTGAACGCCGCGGCGCTGGTCGAAGCGATCCAGCAACGAACCGGGATCGCCGTGGAAATCATTTCCGGCGCGCAAGAAGCCGACTGGGTGTTCCGCGGAGTCCTCAGCAACGCGGCCCTGCCGGCCGGCCCGTTGCTGCTGCTCGACGTGGGTGGCGGGAGCACCGAATTCATTCTCGGCTGGCAACAACGCCGGCTCTTCAGCCACAGTTTCCCGCTGGGCTCGGTGCGTCTGCTGGAAACCTTCCCCATCAGCGATCCGCCAACCCCCGCCGAATTGCACGCGGTCACCCTGCAGGTGCGCGGGCTGCTCACCGAACAGGTGGCTCCGGTCCTGACCCCGGCCTGGCAACGGGAAATTCCCCGCCCCGCGGCCCCGCCTCAGCTGGTCGGCACCGGCGGCGCAGCGACCATCCTGGCGCGGATGGCCGCTCAACTGCACACCTTCGACCGCGCACAAATTGAAGCCACACGCATCTCCGCGGCGTGGGTGACACAACAAACGGAACAACTGTGGCGGCTGCCCCTGGCGGAAAGGCGGCAGCTGATCGGCCTGCCCCCGTCCCGGGCGGATGTGATCCTGACCGGAGCGGTCATTTATCAGGCCATCATGGAGTGCCTTCAGTTTCGTGAACTGCGCGTCAGCACGCGCGGTTTGCGCTTTGCCGCCGTGCTGGACGCCCGCTGATCCGGTCAGCGGGAGAAGAACGCGTCGTGCAACGAACCGCGTTCCGTGCGGAGCACGGCGCCGGTGCGAACGTTATGACGCTCGAACCAGCCCCGGGAAACCTCCAGCACGTATTGCAGGTTGGATGTTTGGGAGCGCACTCCGACTTCATTGCCCGGTTCGAGTTCAATGATTTCCGCGATCGTTCCATCCGGCGTGATGTACGCCGCCGAGAGCGGCACGACGCAATGGCGCATGTAAAAGTCTTTCGGGCCGATGGCTTCCGGCGGAAACACAAAGAGCATGCCTTCGCTTTCGGCAATGTTGGTGCGATACATCATCCCGGTGCGGATTTGCAGCCCGGTGCGCGCGATTTCGGCGGTGAGTTCCTCGGCCCCCGGCCAGAGCTTGATCGTGGGCAGACGCGGCTGCGCGTGGGTCAAATGGCCATACACCGGGTCAATCTCGGGCTGGGCGGGCGCGGCCGGACGGCCGCAGCCGCCCAATCCGCCGAGCACCAGCACCAGCACCAGTCCACGCACGCAACAACGCATGGGCGCATTTAGGCAAATCCTTCCGCTGAACACCATTCTTTTTCCGGACCGCGCGCGAAGTGGAGATTCTCCGCGATGACCCGCCCGATTACGCTTGCGCCGGATCCGGTTTCATGTGAAACACGATGAAGCGGGACATGCAAACCAAAGCGGACATCGTTGCCGACTGGCTGCCGCGTTATACCGGCACGTCGCTGCGGGAGTTCGGCCGGCACATCCTGCTGGTCAATTTCAACGATTACGTGGAACGGTTCGCCCGCTGGCACCAGGTGCCGATCCGTGGACGCGATTGTCCCATGCCCAACGCCACCGCCAACGGCATCACGATCGTCAACTTCGGCATGGGCAGCGCCAACGCCGCGACGGTCATGGATCTGTTGACCGCCATCCGGCCCAAGGCCGCCTTGTTCCTCGGCAAATGCGGCGGAATCAAACACGTCGCCACCGTCGGCAATCTGGTGCTGCCCATCGCGGCCATCCGTGGCGAAGGCGCCTCGAACGATTATTATCCGCCGGAAGTTCCGGCCCTGCCGGCGTTCAGTCTGCAAAAGGCCATTTCCACCACCATTCGTGATCACCATCAGGATTATTGGACCGGCACGGTCTATACCACCAACCGCCGCGTCTGGGAGCATGACCGCAAATTCAAGGCGTACCTGCGCAAAATCCGGTGCATCGGGATTGACATGGAAACGGCGACCATTTTCATCACCGGTTTCTACAATGAAATCCCCACTGGCGCGCTCCTGCTGGTTTCCGACCAACCCATGGTGCCCGAGGGCATTAAAACCGCCGCGAGCGACCGGAAAGTCACCCGCCAATTCGCTGACCAGCATCTGCGCATCGGCATCGATTCGCTCAAACAGCTGATCAACCACGGCCTCACCGTCAAGCACCTGCGGTTTTGATCATCGCCGTCCGCCCCCCCGGAAGTCCGGTCCCGCGGCCCGAAGCAGAGTTGCCCGGCGGACGGTTGCCGCTATGCTGGCGGGGGTGGAGCGTGTGGCGGTGCCGACCCGCATCCGACATTGCCGGAAAACCTCAGACACTATGAGCGACCCCGTGGAAGCAAACTCAGCAATCGCAGCGGACCCGACAACGGCCAAAGTCTGTCTGGCGCGTTCGGTTGCGCAGGCCCTGGCCAAGGATCCCGCGCTCGAAGCCGTCACCATTGACCGGTCGCGTCACGTCGTTTCCGTGGCCACCATGGGGCGGGTGAACGATGCGCAGCTGGGCCAACGCATCACCGCCAGCCTCCAGGCGGTCGAGGCCCTGCCGCCCGGGCAGGCCTGCGCGTTGCTGACCGGCAAAACCGATTGTCACACCTGCGAGCTTCCCCTCTCGGAGACCGAGCGGCGCCAAATCACCATCGCCCACGACGGAAACACCACGACCATCGCACGGGTTACCTGCCCCACCGCACCCAGCTTCTGGCGCTGGCGCGACTGGCCACTGCCCAAGGTGGTCCAGCGGGATGTCGAATTTCTGGAGGATGCTGACGAACCGGTGGACGAATGGAAAGCGCAACTGCTTGCCGCCGCACTCTGCGGCGGACTGGGTCTGGGAGGATATTGCCTGGATCGAACCGGTCTCCCGGGGCTGGCGGTGGCGGGCTACGTGGCGGCCTATCTCGCCGGCGGTTGGTTCACCGCGGCCGAAGTCTGGGAACGCCTGCGTCAACGGGCGATTGACGTGCATTTTCTCATGCTGGCGGTGGCGCTGGGGGCCGCCAGCATCGGGGCCTGGGGGGAGGGTGCCGTGTTGCTGTTCCTGTTCTCCTTGTCCGGCGGGTTGGAACACTTTGCGCTCGGCCGGACCCAGCGGGAAATTCGCGCCCTGTTTCGTGCAGCGCCCAAGGTGGCGACCACGCTGGATGCGACCGGCAACGAGCAGGAGGTGCCCGTGGCGCGCCTGCAACCGGGCATGAAACTGCGGATCAAACCGGGGGCACAGTTTCCGGTGGACGCCGAAGTGTGCAAAGGAAACACCGCAGCGGATGAATCCAATCTCACGGGCGAAGCCACACCCGTGGAGAAATCCATCGGCGACACCGTGCTGGCGGGAACGATGAATCTTTGGGGGGTCGTGGACGCCACGGTGCTGCGGCCGGCCACGGAGAGCGCCCTGCAAAAGATCATCCATCTGATTCGCGAAGCCCAACATCAGAAGGCGCCCGCGCAACGCTTCACCGACCGGTTTGGCGCGATTTACACCTACGCCGTGCTCGGCCTCTCATTCGCGATGTTTTTCGTGTGGTGGCGCGGCCTGGGACTGCCACCGTTCACGTCCACCGCAGACCTGCCCAGCGCCTTTTACCGGGCCATGACCCTGCTCGTGGTGGCGTCGCCATGCGCGTTGGTGCTTTCCATCCCCTCGGCGGTGCTGGCGGCGATTGCTTCGGGCGCCCGGCACGGAGTGCTGATCCGTGGCGGAGCGGCGGTGGAAAAACTGGCCGATGTCAACGTGGTGGCGCTCGATAAAACCGGCACCCTGACCACGGGGGAATTGCGGGTGGAAAAGGTCGAAAGCTTTCCCCCGGGACGGGAGAGCGAAATCGCCACCCTGACTTACTCGCTGGAAAAATTGTCCACTCATCCGCTGGCGCGGGCCATAGCCCGCTATGGCAAACACCAGCAACTCCAGGCCGCCGACCTCGAGCAGTTCGAATCCGTAACCGGTCAGGGCCTCCGGGCGCGGCACCACGGAAAGGACATCTTCCTGGGGCGGCGCGACTGGGTGCTTGCACGGGGATGCGAGGCGAGCTGCGCGACGCCGCCCCGTTCCGAATCGCCGGCGGCCGGGTTGCCCGCAGTGGAGGCCGACGCCGGTGCTTCGGAAGTTTGGCTGGCCTGGGGTGATTTGCTGGGCCGCATTGTCCTCCGGGATGACCTTCGCCCTCAAGCCCGTTTGGTGGTGGAGGCATTGAAACGCGGCGGGGTGCGCACGCTGGTGCTGACCGGCGACCGCCAGGCCACCGCCGCCCATCTCAGGGCGCAATTGCAGCTGGACGAAGTGCGGGCGGAATTGAAGCCCGACGAGAAAGTCGCCGTCATCAAATCGCTCAGCGCACAAGGTCACCGTGTGGCAATGGTGGGCGACGGAGTCAACGACGCCCCGAGCCTGGCCGTGGCGCACGTGGGCGTGGCCATGGGCGCGCGGGGATCGGATGCGGCCTTGGAACAGGCGGACGTGGTGTTGATGCATGACCGGCTGGAAAATTTCCTGACGGCCTTCCGGCTCAGCCACCGGGCCCGCCGGATCATCCGGCAGAATTTGGTCGTGTCGCTAAGCACCGTCGCCGTGCTGGTGACCTTTGCCCTGCTGGGGCGGATTCCGCTGCCGATCGGGGTGGTGGGGCACGAAGGCAGCACCGTCATTGTCGTGATGAACAGCCTGCGCCTGTTGTTCCGCGACGCGGCGCGCCCCTCCTGAAGCCGGACGCCGCGCCGGATCAAGAGCGGGGCTTCCGGGTCTTCACACTGAATTTGACCGACGTACGGACGCCCTTGGTGGCGAGCGGAGCATGGTTGCGGCGGCGGCGACGTTGCTGGCGCGTCTCGGCGGAAAACAGCGTTCGCACCAGCCGCAATCCAACCGCCACCAGCAGCCCCCCGCCCACTGCGATCATGACCAGTTCGCCCAAGCTCATGCGCTATTTATGGCAGGCGGGCCGCCGTTGTAAAGTCCGGGCATCCCCGTCCGGCTGGCGTGCCGACCGGACCGAACCCATCCGCCCGGAGGAGGCCGGCACGCGCTTCAGTCCGGCCAGTGCAGACGGACCCCCTGATCTGCCAGGTGCGATTGGAACTCCTCCAGCAGTTCCGGCCGCGCCCGCACTTCGTGGGGCTGACGCTTTTTCTGTGTGCAAAACGCGATCAACGCGCCCGCCGCCTCGCCGATGTTCCATTCCACCGGGTGCAAGCGGTAGCAACCATTGGTAATGTGAGTGACGCCCAGGTTTTTGCAGGCAGGCAGCAGGTTCTTCACCCGCCGGGGCAACAACGCTCCGAGCGGAATCTGAAACGGCAGCGACGCGATATCAATGTAGTTGTCGCCCCCGGAGCTTGGATGCAAGTCAATCCGGTAGCTGCCAATCCCCACGGTGTCCGGAAACCGCTCGGCCTTGACCGCGTCCCGGGACTGTCCCAGCAGTTCCGCACGTGCATCCGCGCCGACGTGCTGTTCCCGCACCGTGAAAACCGCGCGAATCCGCCGGCTCTCGCGAATGTAGGGATATTTGGCCAAACCATCCTCGGTGGCCACAATGTCCGGACGCAGTTTCAAGCCCTTCCAGCCCGTGCCGCCGTCCGGTCGCGGCGCCCGTGTTTGCAACCAGTACAGCAGCGCGAGGCTGAGCTGTTTGGCGCTGGCCAGATGCCGCGCCGCCGCGTCCGGGGCGCAGCCAAACAAATTCCCCGGCAAATAATCATTCTGCGGCCAGTTGACCAGCGACACGTCGCCACCATAAGTGCCGGGGACGAAATTTTTCCGGTCCACAATGCGCCGGTAGTGAAACAGGCCCGTCGCCTTTTCCGGATCGAAGCCATAATTGCGTGGCTCGAGCGTGATGGGATGGGAATAAGTCAGATCGAGCAATTTACCCGGCCAGGCGGGTTTCACGGGCGGGATGTAATCGCGCCAGAATTCCCACTCGCGGGGTTTGTCGATGGTATGATCTTCGCCCTGCCGGTACTCCATGGCAAAACAGCAGGTGAAGGCCTGCATGTTTTGTGGTTGAGCCACGGGCTTGGCGTGCGGTTCACCGGTCTCGGATCGGGCTTCGGCCCCGGTGACAAACTCGGTTTTCGTAAGCGGCAGCAATTCCCCCGTTTCCGTCGCATCGATGAAATACGGTGCGGTCAACTCCAACCGGTGGCCGGAAGTCCGGCTGCATACCTCCACGGCGGTCACCGCGTCGCCGTGGGTGGCTGCATCCAGGACGCTGTGCTGCAGCAAAATTTGCACGCGCCCGCTGGCCACATACGGCGCGAGCATCTCGGTCAGGGCCGCCAGGGCCACCCGCGGCTCATGACACAACCGTGAAACCCCGCCGTTGCCCGGATTTAATGAAACATTATCCCGCGCGGCTGCCACCAGCGGAAAGTTGCGCCGATAATAGTCCCGGATGCGCCGGCGCAAATCCTGGTAGCTTTTCGTGCCGCCATACGTTTCGATCCAGGGATTCTCATCCGGCGGCACCGCTTGCGCCGTGAGCTGCCCGCCGATCCAATCCGTCTCCTCGGTCAGGATGACGCGCAGCCCGTTCCGGGCCGCCGCCCAGGCCGCCGCGCACCCCCCCAGGCCGCCGCCAACGATGACCAGGTCCGCGGCCCGGGCCCGGACCCGGATGTTCCGGGAGGATACAGAGCGCGCGGATTTGGTGGCACAGGAAGCCAGGGGCGCCACCCCGGCCACCAGCGGCACGGCGGTGCCGATTCGTTTCAAAAACGTACGACGGTTTTGTCCCTGCGATTGCATGGCGGCAACGTGCCGATCCGTGCGCGCCAGCACAATCGGAATCTGTCCGTAGTCACGATTTCCCGGGGTTCGATCGTCCTGCTTCCCGCAAACAAATCCTCCGACGGTGGCGCTGCGGTTGCCCGGGCCACCGCGGGGAGAGACCGCCAGGCAGGCAATGCGGCGACGGCGGCCGACCTTCCAAGCGACGTGGACGCCCAATGGCTGCCCCGCTGGACCGCCGTGGCGCTGAAATTAAATCTCAAGCCGCTCCGGCAGGCCGAGAATTTGGACCTGCGTCTGCAGCCGGATTTCCAGTGGAGCTTCCGTGGTCAATCGTCCCAGCACCCGGATATCCGGGGGAAACAAACTCGAAGCTGCCGCATCCTGCCGGATGGCGATGGCGATGGCGCCTTCGATGCGGCGGCGCAGGCGGTCTTCCACTTTGAGTGGCGCGACGAAAATCTGCTCCAGTTGCAACTGGCGTTTGGCCAGTTCAAACAGGCGCGTGCTGTCGCGTAAAAATTCCGGCAGACAGGCCCGCGTGCCCTCGCGCCAGAGCCCGTTCCACACCGGCCGGGCCAGGCCACGCGGCAGCAGTTCCGGATCACAAATCCGATAGTTGCCCCCCAGCGTGTTGATGATGTACTCCTTCATCCGCTGGTGAAAGGAAGCCCCCGTCTGCCCAACATGGGTGAGCCGGTAGCCGGAACCCACTTGAATGGCCAAAAAATAAATTCCGCCGGATTTCCGCTGGGCACAGCCGGCCAGCACGTCGGCGGTTTCCGAGTAAGCGGGATACGGACCGGCAAAGCTCACCGTCCGGATTTCCGTCCCAACCTGCTGGCTGACTTTTCCTCGCATGACTCCGCGTTGCGGCAGAGCGTAACCGGTTGGCCGACCGGAGAGAAGCGGTTTTCCACACGCCAGCCGCGGAGAACCCCGGGGTCCGCGGTACCGCCGGCGGCGTTGAGCGGGGCTGGAGGCTTATGATTTTTCGCCGCGCACCAGCAGCACGGGAATGGTGGTCTTGTGGCGCACCTCCCGGATGGTGCTGCCGTGAAACAGGTCCCCAAAGAACCGGTGCCCGTGACTGCCCATGGCGATCAGGTCGAATCGTCCGGCGGCCGCCACTTTTAGAATCTCCTTGGACGGCTCGCCCAGCGCCAGCTGGGTGTGGACCGTCAACCCGCAGGCCCGCAGCCTGGTGGCGGCCGCCTCCAAGTAGGCCCGGTCAGCCTTCATTTCATCGGATTCGGCGAGTGCCAACTGGTGAAAGTGTCGCGCGGCATAACCGTCAGCCACATGGAGCAGCAGCAGTTCGGAGTGCATCTGGCGGGCCAGCATGGTGACGTGATCCAGCAAATTCCGATCGGCAGGCTCGCATTCAAGCGCAACTAGAATTTTGCGGTACATGAGCAGCCTAGGGAATCGTGGACAGTTCAAATCCGCCGGCAAGCGCCGCGGCCGCAGCCACGGGCTTGAGCGTGTCGTACAACAATTTCAGGTTGAGCGCAATAATCACAATCGTGATGGTCCAGCCCAGCAGCTTGACCCAGGCGGGGTTCACGAACTCACCCATCTTGGCCTTCTCCCCAGTGAAGCGCATCAACGGCCAGACGGCAAATCCCAACTGCATGGACAAAATCACCTGGCTGATCACGAGCAGTTCCGTGGCCTTTTCTTCGCCAAAAATCCCGATCACCACCACCGCCGGAATGATGGCCAGTCCCCGGGTGATCAACCGGCGCAGCCAGGGACGCAGCCGGATATTGACGAAGCCCTCCATGACGATTTGCCCGGCCAATGTACCGGTCAGCGTCGAGTTCTGTCCTGAAGCCAGCAACGCCAACGCGAACAACACGCTTGCCCCCGTCGCGCCCAGCGCCCCGGGCAACAGCCGGTAGGCATCCTGGATCTCGGCCACGTCGTGATGCCCCGACCAATGAAAGGCCGCTGCGGACAGCACCAGGATCGCCCCGTTGATGAACAGCGCAAATGTCAGGGCCACGGTCGAGTCAATCGTCGCAAACTTGATGGCCTCCCGTTTTCCGACGGTGTTTTGTTCGTACTTCCGTGTCTGCACGATCGAGGAGTGCAAATACAGGTTATGCGGCATGACGGTTGCACCGATGATGCCAATGGCCAGGTAGAGCATGCCCGGATTCCGCACGATTTCAGCCGTGGGAACGAAGCCCGCCACCACTTCACCCAGATTCGGCCTGGCCAGCAGCAGCTCAAAACCGAAGCAGGTGCCGATGGTGGTAATCAACACCACCACAATGGCTTCGAGCCGGCGAAATCCGCGTGACTGCAAATACAACACCGCCAGCACGTCCAGCACCGTGATCAGGCAGCCCCAGACCAGCGGGATGCGAAACAGCAACTGCAGCGCGATGGCCGATCCCACCACCTCCGCCAGGTCACATGCCGCAATGGCAATCTCGCAGATGATCCATAAAAACCAGACCAGCGGTTTGGAATAATGATCCCGGCAGGCTTGCGCCAGATCGCGTCCGGTCGCTATGCCAAGTTTGACGCACAGGTGCTGCAGCAGGATCGCCATCAGGTTGGAAACCATGATGACGGACAACAGCGCGTAGCCAAACTGGGCGCCGCCGGCCAGGTCGGTGGCCCAATTCCCGGGGTCCATGTAACCCACGGCCACCAGGAAGCCGGGCCCGGAAAACGCCAGCAGCTTCCGCCAGAAACTCGCGGTGGCCGGCACGTGAACGCTCCGGTGGGACTCCGGCAGCGAGGGCGTCTCGCGGTGCCGACGCCAGTTGCCGGAGGATGCCGTGGGCGGAGGTAAATCTTCGGTTGGGTGATTGCCCGGATTCACAAGCGGTAATGAACCTAGACCGCCTGCCGACCGGGTCAAGCTCAACCAGCATCGTCAGAGCCGGCCAGCACCGCAGTCCAGCCTCCGGAAATTGCCCGGCCCTCCGGAATTTGTCACTTGCCAAGCGCGCTCGATTTTGTGTCTTGTGGGAGATGCCGGATTGGTTGGCCGTAATCATTTTGGGGATCATTGAGGGAGTCACCGAGTTCCTGCCCATTTCCTCCACGGGACATCTGTTGCTGGCGCAACACTGGTTGCAGCCGCGCACCGAGATGTTCAATGTCGTCATTCAAACCGGCGCGGTACTCGCCGTGCTGGCGGTCTTCGCCCAGCGCGCCAAAACCCTGGTCTGGCGGTGGCACGAACCGGCCAATTGGGACTATCTGATCAAACTTTTCGGCGCCTTCGTGCTGACGGCGGCCGGCGGACTCACCTTGAAACAGTTGGGATTGAAACTGCCGGAGACGGTCGCCCCGGTGGCCTGGGCCACCTTGATCGGAGGCATCCTCTTCATCGGCGTCGAGGACTGGTTGCGCGGCAAAAAAACCTCGGAAAAGGTGACCTGGACCGTGGCCATCGCCGTGGGCTTGGCGCAACTGGTCGCCGCCGCCTTTCCCGGCGCCTCGCGTTCCGGCACAACCATTCTGATCGCGCTGGCGCTCGGATTAAGCCGCAGCGCGGCCACTGAATTCTCGTTCCTGGTGGGCATTCCCACGCTACTGTCGGCCGGGGCCAAGGAGGCTTTTGACGCCGTCCGGGATCACGCTCCTCACGAACCTTGGTCCCACGTGCTATTGGCGACCATTGCCGCCGCCATCACGGCTTTTATTGTGGTGAAATGGCTGCTGGGCTACGTCCGTCACCACACGTTCATCCCGTTCGGATGGTATCGGATCGCTCTCGGCCTGGCGATTTTGCTCCTGGTGCGTTGACCGCAAGATTCTTTATTTGTCGGGCACCGGAATGAGGATTTTCTGGCCGACTTGCATGCGTTCCGGTTTCAAACCCTCGTTGGCTCTCTGAATCATGTCCACGGTGATCTTCTTCCCGGTTTCCTTGCTGTAAGCCAGGGCAATGGCCAGCAGCGTGTCGCCCGAGGCAATCGTATGCTCGAAGGCGTCTTTGGGTAGGTTGGCCGCGGGTGTGTTCGCCGGGCGCTCGGGCGGCCGGGATACTGCGGGTTTGGCGGTGGCAATCTGGGTCAGGCGATCGAACTCCTTTTCCAGAAAGGCCCGGTCCGCCTTTCGCTTCTCTTCCATCTCCTGGACTTTGCGCGCCAGTTCCCGCAAGTCATCCTGGCTGGCCGGGGTCGCCGCGGGCCGGTTTTGATTCTGCTCACGCAAGGCGGCCAGTTCCCGCACCAGCGCATCAATCTGGCGCTTCTGACTCTGGCTTTCCTCCTGCAAATCCTGGATGTACCCGGTCAACCGCTTGATCCGCTCCTCCAGAAAAGCGGCATCCTGCCCCTGCGCCAGCAGGTTCGCCCCCAACCAAACCGCCATTGAACATGCGAAAATTCGTTTCACATCCCGGACAATAGAAGCCACATGAAATGGGCGCAAGTCCGAGTTCGGCCCGGCAGGTGTTCCTTCGACTTTCTCCCGGTTCGCGTCTAAATTGTCACGGTATGAGCATGGCGGAGACATCCGAAAACCCCGTGCGTCCGGCGCCGCAAACCGGCACGGCCCGGTACACCGGCGAGGTGGTGTACATCTACGCCTTCGATATTGCCTACGACACGGCACGCAGGCCGATGACGCGACTGCTGGGCCAGGCGGTCGAACATTTCTCAATGGACGCCAACCGCCGCAGTCCGCGGCAACTGTCGTTTCATCGGCCGGAGATGGTGCGGCTGCCCGTGCTGGAGCGCGTCGGACCGCACGGCCCGGTGCCAATCCAGCGCACCATCAAATTTCTGTCCATCGGCGCCATCAGCATCACGGTGCGTGTGCCCTTTGCCGTCCCGCATCTGCAAGACCTGATCGCGTTTCACGACCTGCAATTCAGCGACGGATCGCTGCAGGATCACGTGTACCAACTCGCGCACGAAGTGGTCGTGGAACTCAAGGGCCGGCTGCAGTCGCCCCACCCTCACTGGATGGAAGAAGAGGCTTACACGGTTTTTTGTATTGCCGCCCCCATCTGGACGGCGTCCGACCGGCCCACCACCGCCCTGCACTGGTTTCAAGCGCACCGCCGTCAGGTCGCGGCACTGCTGGCCCAGGAGCTTGAAATCGAACGACTTTCCCAGCAGGAAACCGACGAATCCACCTCGCGCCACCTCAGCTACTATGAAGACGATCTCGTGGTGATCGACTGGGATGCCGCGCTGCTGATTGACGATCCTTCCGCGTTCGACGAAACGCTGCACATCCTCGAGCTGGCCAATCTTCAACTGACCGAGCTGGAAGCCTACGACCGCCTGCTCGACGACGCCTTGGAACGCTCATACCGGGATCTGAGCCGTGATCCGCTGCGTCCGCGCCGGGATATTCTCCGTGAGTTGCGGGAGATCCGCATTGACATGGCGCGTTTCAATGATGAACTTTCGAACACCACCAAATTCTTCGGCGACTGGCACCTGGCCCGCATCCACGAACAAATCACCACCCGTCTGCATCTGGCCGAGTGGCATCGCACCATTGAAGGCAAGCTCCGCATCCTCAACGACCTCTACCAGATTCTCAAGCATGACCAGGCCAATCGCTGGATGGTGATTCTGGAAGCCACCATCGTGCTGCTGTTCATCATTGATCTGGTGATCCTGTTCATGGGGCTGCAATGACGGCGCGCCAATGCCGCGGACCGCGACACCCGGGACCGCGGTTATTGGAGCTGTGTGCGCAACCGTGCCGGGTCACCCGTCGGCGGCTGGCAGGCATTCCCGGTGCAGACGTAGGCCAGCGTCCTCTCCTGGACCGGCAAACTCCGGACAAACTCTGCCACCGCGCCGGTGTTCCCGAGCACCACTTTGTGGGGCTGATAAACCAGATGCGCGGCGCGCAGCAATTGCCGCCCCTCGACGGTCGCCGCCGGTCCGGCAATCACCACGCGCCACGGCTCGTCCACCCAGAAGTCCAGCGCCTGCAACAGATGGGATGAAGCCTGCGGCAGTCGGTCGAGTTGCGCCGCCGAACGTTGCAACGTCCGCTCCGCCGCCCGCCGGAACTCCGGCCGCCCGGTGATCGCCGCCAGCTTGAGCAAGGCAAGCGCGGCCACGGAATTTCCCGCCGGCTCGGCGCCATCGTAGTCATCCTTGATGCGTAAAATCAAATCCGGGGAATCCGGCGGGCTCTGCCAGAACCCGCCCTGGGCGTCATCGTAGAAACGGCGCAGCATTGCCGCGGCCAGCTCCACGGCAAAGTCCAGCGTTGGGGCCGCCAACGTGGCCTGGTAAAGTTCCAGCACCCCGGCCAGCAGAAAGGCGTACGCTTCCAGCAGTTGCACGACGTCGCGCTTTCCATTGCGCCAGCGGTGATACAGGGTCCCGCTCGCCGCCTCCCAGAGATGCCGCTGCAGGAACGCCAGATTTTGTTCCGCCGCGGCCAGGTAGCGCGGCTCGTCCAGGATCACACCCGCCCGGGCCAGCGCCCCCAGCATCAGCCCGTTCCACGAAACAAGAATTTTGTCATCTCGGAACGGACGCACCCGCCGCGCCCGGGCGGCCCGCATTTTCGCCAGTCCGGCGGCGAGGAGGGGCTGGTCCGCACCGGTCGCGTCGGGCCGGGCGAGGCGCAGCACGTTCAAACCCGGCAACGGATGCGGATGACTGTGATCCACGAAGTTTCCTTCCCGGGTGATACCAAAGTAATCCCTCACCACGATGAATTCGTCGGGTGACAGCAGCTTCGCCAGTTCATCATGCGTCCAGCAGTAAAACTTCCCTTCCTGCCCCTCGCTGTCGGCGTCCTCGGCCGAATAAAATCCGCCCTCGGGATGGGTCATTTCGCGCAACACATACTCCAGAATCCCCCGCACCACCTCCGCATGGCGCGCGCCCCCGCCGACCAGGCAGGCATCCAGGTAAAGCTGGGCCAATTGCGCGTTGTCGTAGAGCATCTTCTCAAAATGCGGCACCCGCCATTGACCATCCACGGAATAACGCGCAAATCCGCCCCCCAGTTGATCGTGAATGCCGCCCGCGGCCATCTGGTCGCAGGTATGTAACACCATCCGGACGGCGTCCGCGTCATTGAAGCGCTGCGCATAGCGCAGCAGAAAGATTGGCCGGCTGGGCTGCGGAAACTTGGGCGCCTCACTGAACCCACCGTGGACCGCATCATACGTTGCCTTGAAGGCCAGTCCCGCCCGGCGCAACATTTCCAGGGAAAGCGCGTGTGCGCCCGGCGGCGCCTGCGCCAGCGTTTGCATCTGCGCGTGGATTTCACCGGCCGAAGTGGCAATCTCCGTTGCGTGCTTTTGCCAGAGGGTGGCGATCTCCTGCAGCAGCGACAAAAAGCTGCGGCGTCCGGCGCGATCCTCCGGCGGAAAGTAGGTGCCGCCAAAAAACGGCTTCAAGTCCGGCGTCAAAAATACGTTCAGGGGCCACCCTCCGCTGCCCGTCGTACTCTGCACAAACGTCATGTAAATTTTATCCACGTCGGGGCGCTCCTCGCGATCCACCTTGATGCTCACAAAATGTTCACGGAGAAACGCGGCGACCGTTTCGTCCTCGAACGATTCACGCTCCATTACGTGACACCAATGGCAGGTGGAGTAGCCGATGCTGAGGAAGATGGGCTTGTTCCCGGCGCGCGCCTGCGCAAAGGCCGCGGCGCCCCACGGCCACCAATCCACCGGATTGTGCGCATGCTGCAGCAGGTAGGGCGACGGCTCGTGGATCAGATGGTTGGGTTGTTTCGTGGTGGCGGCCATGTCCAGCCCCACCATCGGAGCTTCCCGGGGCAACATCCAGAGAAATTTTCCGCGGCGCCCGCCGGACACCGCCCACGAAACCAAGTCTCGCCCGGCGTCGCGGCTTGGCCTAAGCTGGCGGCGTGCTGTCCAATCGCCATTGGAAAACAGAAATCGTGGTGGCTTTTCTGCTGGGAGTGCTGGGCTGCTTGTTGTGCGGCATGCTGCTCACACGCCTGCTGTTTGGTCCGCTGCCGGCGGGCGCCGTCCCGGGCGCGGCGCGCGCCGCAGTTGGCGTGCTGTGTTTTCAGCTGGGCACTCTGTTCTGCGCCGGATGGCTGTTGGCCCGCCATGGGACGAGCTGGCGCGAGGCTTTCGGCTGGGCCAACCGCCGCGCCCAATCGCTTTGGCTGCCCGTGGTCACCATCGCGCTCTTTCTTCCTGTTGGCGCGTTGCTGAAGAACGGCACTTCCGGGCTCTTGAAATTCCTGGGAAGACCGGACCACGAACAGAACGCCCTGCTCATTTTGCAGCGGTCCACCACCCTGCCCACGCTCCTGCTCCTGGGGGTGCTGACGGTGCTGCTCGCGCCGTTGGTCGAAGAACTCATTTTCCGGGGCGTGCTCTATCCGTGGCTCAAAGGCCTCGGTTTTCCGCGTCTGGCCTGGTGGGGCACAGCCACCCTGTTCGCCGCCATCCATGGCAACCTGCCGGCATTCCTGCCGCTGGTCGGCCTGGCGTTGCTCTTCGTCTGGCTCTACGAGAAAACGGACAACCTGCTGGCCCCCATCACGGCCCACCTGGTCTTCAACGCGGTGAATTTCGTCCTCTTCCTCCTGCTGCGCGAACGCGCCGCCCCGGGATTGCTGCCGGCATGAACGAATTTGAACTGATTGCTCAACTAACGCGGGAGCTCCCCACCAATGCGGCGGTCCACACCGGTCCGGGCGACGATTGTGCGGTGTTGGATCTGGACGTTCCGGGCCAGCAATTGTTGTTCAAAACGGACGCGGTGGTCGAAGGCATTCATTTTGAGAAAACCACGGCCCCGGAGAGGATCGGTCGCAAAGCGCTGGCGCGGAGCCTGAGTGATATTGCCGCCATGGCGGGAACTCCGGTGGCGGCCGTCATTACTCTCGGATTGCCGGAAAACTTTCAACCCGACTCCATCATCCAAATTTACGCCGGGCTGAATCAACTCGCCCGGCAATACGGAGTCGCGATCGTCGGGGGTGAAACGACCACCAACCCCGGACGGCTGCTGATTTCCGTGGCGCTGCTCGGCCGCGTCGCCACCGGCAAGGCCGTCCTCCGGACGGGGGCGCAGGCGGGCGACGCCCTCTTCGTCACGGGCGAACTGGGTGGCAGCCGCGCCGGCAAGCATCTGGACTTCACCCCGCGGCTCACCGAAGCGCGCTGGCTGGCCGATCACTTTCCGCTTCACGCGATGATGGATTTGAGCGACGGATTGGCGGGGGATTTACCGCACCTTTTACGCGCCAGCCGGGTCGGGGCGGAGCTGCTGAAGTCCGCCGTGCCAATCAGCCGCGCCGCCCGGGACAGGGCGCGACGCGGTGATGCCGCCAGGTCCGCCTTTGCGGCCGCCCTCACCGACGGGGAAGATTTTGAATTGCTGTTCACCCTGCCCAGTCACGAGGCGGTGCCGCTGCTGGACGCGTGGAAGACGCGCTTCCCTGAATTGAAACTGAGCTGCATCGGCAAAATCGTCCCCGGAGCGGGTTTGCGGCTCCGGGACGCAACCGGGGTGCATCCAATCACCGCACATGGCTACGTTCATTTCTCATAGTCCCGCGGAGACGGAGCAGTTTGGTTTCGCGTGGGGACGCCAAGCGCACGCCGGCCTGGTGATTGCCTTGAGTGGCGAGCTCGGCGCCGGCAAGACCCAGCTGGTGCGTGGCCTCGCGCGCGGTCTGGGCGCAACCACCCGGGTCCACTCGCCCACCTTCACCCTGGTGAATGAGTATCCGGGAGGCCGGCTGACGCTGTTCCATCTCGATCTGTACCGGCTCGAAGGACCGGAACAAATCCACACCGCGGGACTGGATGAATTTTTCCACCCCGGCGGCGTCACCGTCATCGAATGGGCGGAACGTCTGGAAACCGCCGGGTCCATCTCCACACCGGCGGCACTCTGGCGCGCGCGGATCGAAGTGCTCGGAGAAACCGAACGCCGCATCACCTATGAAGATTCTGGCGCTTGATTTCAGTTCCCCCCGCCGCAGTGCCGCGGTGGGCGACGACCGCAACGGCATCCACGAGATCGCGGCCCCGCGGTCCGGCCCCGAAATGCGCCCCTTCGATCTCATTGAATCCGCCTTGCGCGCAGCGACCATGCGCCGGGAGGACATCGAAGTGCTGGCCGTTGGAATCGGGCCGGGCTCCTACACCGGAATCCGCGTGGCGATTGCCCTGGCCCAGGGCTGGCATCTGGCCACGGGCGTGAAATTGCTCGGAATCAACAGCGTGGAGTGCATGGCGGCACAAATCGCCGCCTGCCGCGCAGCCGGCGCCTTTCAAGTGGTGGTGGACGCGCAACGCGGAGAATTTTACCGGGCCGGCTATGTGATCGGGAACGGGATGGCGCAGATGGTGGCGCCGTTGAAAATCAGCTCCCGGGCCGAGGTGGAACACCACGCCCACGCAGGGGACGCCATCGCCGGCCCGGATGTGACCCGGTGGTTTCCGCAGGGAGAGGATTGTTTTCCGTCCGCCGCCACATTGGTCCGCCTCGCCGCCACGCGCATGGATTTTGTCGCCGCTGAAAGCCTCGCCCCCATCTATCTGCGCGAAACGGCCTTTGTCAAAGGACCAACACCGCAGCGCGGGCCGGTGTAGTTTCAAGATCAGCGGGGCGCATCATCCGCCGCCGGCGGCTTCATGTGGCGATGCACAAAAAGGTAGTAGAGGATGCCAATCACGCCCACGAAACCAACCAGCCAGAGGGTGACTTTGTGCATTGCTCCGTTGCTGATCTCGCCACCGATTTTCACGCCCAGCCAGCACAGCACGGCCGACCACAGCGCCGACCCCAGCACGGTGTAGAGGGAATATGTCCAAAAATTCATCCGCACGATGCCTGCAGGTATTCCGATGAGATGGCGCACGACGGGCAGCAATCGGGCCGCAAAAATACCCAGCGCCCCGTAGTGTGCCGCCCAGCGCTCCGCGCCTTTCACTTTCGCCGGGCTGATCAGGAAAAATTTTCCGTACCGCAGGACGAATGGCCGGCCGGCCGCGCGCGCGATCCAATACATCAACGCCGCCCCCACCCAGGAGCCCAGAGTGCCGGCGGCGACGAGGACGCCCTGCGCCGGCCAGCCGTGCAATCGCCAGGTCAGGCAGCTGATGCCTTCTCCGCTCCACGCCAGGTGCGCGGCGGGTGGAATGACCACTTCACTGGGCAGCGGCACGATGGAACTCTCGACCGCCATCAACAACACCACCGCCCAGACACCCCAGGTGCTGAGCACGCTGAAATACCAGTCCACCATGGGTTGCAGCAGTTCTTTCATGTGGCGAAGGGTTATAGCCGAGCCCACCGCTCCCAGCAAACTTTCCTCGTCCAAGGGAGGGAGACGCCCGGCGCCCGCACCCGAAGCCCGCAGGGCGACGCTATTTTTTGGCGGGTGCGGCGGGAGCAGGTTTGGGAGCGGGCGTCGCCGGTTTGGCCGCCGCCGGAGCCGCCACTGGACGCAGACCGTACTTCGTCAGAATCGGCACGTAGTCCGGGTGTGATTTTCCGTATTCGGCCAACTGCAGAGCCGCTTTTTGCAGAGCCTGCATCTGTTTGGGAATCGAACTGCCCTGCTGCTCCAATTGCGTCACAAATTGACTGATCTGGGCGACTTGCGGCTGCAGGGCGACGGCCATGGCGTTGTTGTAACCCGCCTCGCGCCAGAAAAACACGCAGAGCGCCAGCACCACGAGCAGCAGCACGATCCGCAGGGTGTTGGCCTGCGCTTCCAGGGCGGTCACCGTGAGCTTCAAATCAGACAACTCCTCCCTTGCTGGAGTGGCGGCGGGTGCCGCAGACGGATTGGTGGGATCACTCATAAAATTCAACAATCACCTGGTGGCCGGGGCGGCCGCCGGTTTGGCCGCCGCGCCGGGTTTGCCGACGATGGTTTCCAGCACCGGATTGATGCTCGGATTGGTTTTGGCGTATTCCAAGCTCTCGGCCACCAGACTGCGGATCAACTGCTCGTTGTTCTGGAGTCCGCTAAACTGTCCGATCAACACCTGATATTGCCGGACGGTCTTGGATTTGTTGTAGTACTTGAACACACACACCAACAGCGCAAGGGTGCTGATCAGCAGCACCCAGTTCAAAATCCTGCCTGTGCCATCACTTCTCATAAATCACGTCCCGCGAGTCTAACGGCTCGCCGGGCATTGTCCATTGAGTTTTTAGTCACCGGGACGCCGCGGGCTTGTTCCAAACGTAGCGCGTCAGAACGACGCGCAACACCGCGGCCAGCGGAATCGCCAGAATGCCGCCCAGAATGCCGCCCAACAGGGTCGTTCCCACCATCAAGGCGATAATGATGGTGACCGGATGCAAGCCGACCCGATCGCCCATGATCTTCGGTTGGATGACAAACCCTTCCAGTCCCTGCACGACCGCAAACACCAGCAGCACCAGCGCCGGATGCTGCCAGTCCCCGAACGCCACCACGGCAATCACCAGGGCGGAAACACAGGTCGTGATTGCGCCCAAAAACGGAATGATGGTGAGAAACGTCGCCATCACGCCAATCAACAAGGCGTATGGTAATCCGATCAGCGCAAACCCGATCATGTAAAGCATGCCGTCACATATCGCCACCAGCACCTGGCCACGGAAAAAAGCCACGAGATACTCGCTGATGGCGTTGAGGACAAAAACCAGCTCGTCTTTGAACCGGGAATCCTGCACGGGCAGGTAATCGCGCCACTGCCGGTTGATGCCCTGTTTTTCCAGCAGAAAATAAAATGCATAAATGGGCACCAGCGCCAGCCCGGCAATCACGCCAAACACCGTGCCCACAAATCCCACCACCTGCCGCATCCATTCCCCAAACCGCGGCAGCAACCGCGTCACGTAATCAGTGACCGGGTTCCAGGTATTGGGCAGTTCTCCCGCAGGGGATGACGCCGGGGTCTCGTTCGTGGCGCTCCCGGCCGGCGGTGCGGACGGCAGCACCACGGGCGGGTTGGTTTCCATGCTCTTGACCAGGCTGCCGAGCGATTCCAACAATTCGACGCCCCGTTCCGGCAGCCATCTGGGCGGATTGGTCGCCAGTTTCGCCGCCTGCGCCGGCAATTGTTTCGTGAATTCGCTGGACTTTTGCGCCAGCTGTTGGGACTCCACCACCAGGCGCGGCACCACGCTGGCCGCCAACCCCAGCACGATCAGCAGCGCCAGCACGAAAACCACGGCCACGGCCCGCATGCGCGGCACCCGGCGTCGTTCCAAAAAGCCCACCACCGGATCCAACAGGCAGGCCAGCACCGCCGCCACGGCAATGGGCCAGATGACCGGGGACAACACATTCAGCACCTCCCCCAGCCCCCAGACCAAAGCCACCACCAGGGCCACAATGATGCCAATGGCCAGTCCGGTGACCGCCATCCAGATGATCCGGGTCTGTTTTTCGGTGGGGGGTGGCAGGCTCATGCTTCTGGTCGGGCCAAGTCTTCCGGCTTTCTCCTGCGCACACAATGGAAAAATGCCCTACCCGCCGGCATTGCATCCACCGCCGCCAACGCGGCCCGATCCGTGAAGCCGCTGCGGGCGGAGGCGGATTCAACCCCGTCCCAACTGTCGTGATTTCTCGGTGGCGACGCGCACGGCGCTCATCACCGTGCCGCGCAGTTTGCCCTTCTCCAGTTCGTGCAAGCCTTCGATCGTGGTCCCGCCGGGACTGGTCACCTGGTCCTTGAGCTCGCCGGGATGGCGCCCCGTTTCCAGCACCATCCGCGCGCTCCCCAGCACCGTCTGCGCCGCAAGCCGGGTGGCCAGATCCCGGGGCAGGCCGGCCGCCACGCCCCCGTCACTCAGGGCCTCGATAAATTGATACACATACGCAGGACCGCTGCCGCTCAATCCCGTCACCGCATCAAGCCAGGCTTCCTTGACGATCCAGGCCAGCCCCACGGCGGCCAGTAATTGTTGCGCCAGTTCCCCATCTGCCCGAGTGGCGGCTTGTCCCAAGGCAAACGCACTGGCCGAGGCTCCGACCAACGCAGGCGTGTTCGGCATAACCCGGATGACGCGCGCCCCGGCCGGCAGCGCCGCTTCCAGCCGGCCCAGGGGTACCCCGGCCGCGATGGAAATGAGCAGGTGCCGGGCGGTAAAGCCGGATTGGATTTCGCCAAGCACCGGGGCGACCTGATCCGGCTTGACCGCAAGAAAGATGACTTGCGCGGCCTCAACGACCTCGCGATTGGTCGCCATCGCGCGCCCGCCCGTGGCCTGGGCAAACCCCGCGCGCGCCGCCGGCAGCGGATCGCTGGCCGTGAGCCGACCCGCCTCGACGAGCCCGGCGCGAATGAATCCACGCGCCAACGCGGTGGCCATCTTCCCCGCCCCCAAGAATCCCATGTCCAGTGATTCTGCCATGCGGGACATTTAAGCCGTTTCCGCGGAGACGCGGAAGCCAAAAGGAAAGAGGCGCACGCCCCGCGGCGGGGTGGAGATTGCGCGCCGGATCGTCGGCCCTGTGCATCCGCGCGGCCGGATGCAAACTCATTGATCTTTTTGGCGTGACAGGCGGAGCGAATCTCGACATGTACCCCCCGAAGCGTTTATTGTCGGGTCAAATCTCCTTGAGGTTTGCATTCCTCCGGGCAGGTGATGAACAAAATTACAACAATGTTTGGTGAAAAACGAATTTGGCGAATCATGCGCGCGTCCATCCCTCACGCGCCATTCACGCCCCAAACCAGGTTTATCATGCTGAGAACCATGCTCCTGACCGTGTTGATGGGACTGCTGGCGGGCTGTCGGCATCACCAGTATGCAGTGGTTGCCGACCCGCCTCCCCCGGTCACCAAGGACGGCAACGAAGAACAATACCAGCGTGAGGTGGATGAAATTCTCCGCCTCGCCAATGACAACCGCTGGGAGGACGCACAAACCCTGGCCACCGCCCTGCATCAGAAGGCGCCCAATCACCGCGCCGCCGAGCGCCTGGACACCTGGGTGCGGCAGCAACGCCAGCGGATTCGCGACCAGCAGCTGGAAGATAAAATCCGCGCGATCGATTCCAAGAACTCGGTGTTTAATCCCACCCCGAAAAGTTTGATCCTGGAGAACAAGGACCGCGGGCTGCCGGCCACCAAGGACATCCGGGACACCGTGGCGCGCATCGAAAACGCCCCCTATATTCCAGAATCCTACGGCAAGGTCATCCAGGAAAAGGGGCCGCTGTTTGACATTGATGCCGCCAAGGGGCCAATGGCGAAAGTGCTGGAAAAGGAGGTGAGCATGCACCTCGACAACGTCCCCCTCGAAACCATTCTGTTCAACCTGAGCGAGTCCACCGGGGTCAATATCGTGGCCGACAAGTCATTGGCCGCCTTGAAACAACAGCTCAACATCAACCTGGACAAGGTGCGCCTGGGAGAGCTGTTCAAGTACATCGGGCGCAATTACGAGCTGCAGTTTCAGGTCGGCCCGGAACTGGTCTGGGTGGTGGACGCCAAGGACCCGAAACGCATCATGGAGGAGACGCGGTTCTACCGGTTGCGCAAGGGGTTCGTGCTGCCCGCGCAACTGGGGGCCGAGGAGGCCGTGCGCACCCAGGTCACCGCCAACAACGTCACGACCGTCTCGGAAACGCAGAAGTTCAACAAGTTCGTCAATGACGACGCGCCACGGATGCCATCCATCGAACGCGCCATCACCAACCTGTTCACCGGCTCGAAATACATGATTGATTACGAGCGGAATTTGATTGTGGCAACCGGCACGCCCGAGCAGTTGGACGTGTTGGAAAACATCATCAAGGAGTTTGACAAACCCATCCAGCAGGTCCTGATTGAGGCGCGGTTCGTCACCCTGTCCAAACCGGCCTTTCTCCAACTGGGCGCCATCTGGGAAACCGGACGCCAGCCGAGCGCCCGCAGCCCGCAGGATTTGACGGGTCTGTTCACCGGGATTGCCGGGAGTGACTCGACCATCACAAAAAACATCGGCATCGGGCTGGCCGAGTCGTTCACCAACGTGTTGAACAGTTCCACGTTGAGCGCCACGATCAGCGCCCTGGAACAAAGCGGCGAAAGCCAGACCCTGAGCGCGCCACGGTTGACGGTCCTGAACAACCTGCCTGCCACCATCGCCGACGGCAAGGTGCAGTATTATTACGAGGAATACACCGTGAAAACCACCGTGGGCCAATACGTCACCTCCTCCTCGTTCGTGCCGCAGGGCAAGCCCGCCAAAATCACCTCCGGCGCCGAGTTGAGCGTCATGGCCAGCATCGCCGGTGACGGCCAGCACATCCTGCTGGCTTTGAATCCCCGGGTGAACACCGACGTGCAACTCGTGCGGTTCGCGACCCTGACCGATTATTCGGGCGGCAACCAGCCCAGCACCTTTGACATCAATCTGCCGCAATACCGCACACAGGAACTGGCCACGCGCGTGGTGGTGCGCTCCGGCGAAACCGTGGTCATGGGCGGCGTCCTGGAACGCCAAAAGGCCACGGTGGTGGAATCCGTGCCCGTGTTGGGCAACATCCCCATCCTCGGGGTCCTGTTCCGCCGCCGGACGGAAGTGGATCAACCGCGCTACCTGCTGGTCTTCGTCACCGCCACCATCGTCACCGAATCCGGAGAATTCCTGATTTACGACGACACCCCGGAGAAAAACTGATTGATCCGCCCGGTTCATGCTTAACGCTGCGCACCTCAACTCAGTTCGGCGGGTGTTGGCCGTGGACGCGGGCCGCCGTCGGCTGAAGCTGGCCTTGATCGAGAAACACGCGAACCGCATCCGGATCGTGCGGGAGGAATCGGTGGATCTGCAGGAGGAAGGCCTGGTCACTGCCGAGGAGCTCAAGCAGTATTTGCAAACCACCTTGGATGCCTGGGGCCGCCCGCCCATTGCCATCACCCTGCCCCAGCATCTTTCCACCTCCCATCTGATTGATCTGCCGCCCGGTTCGGACGCGGAGGTGCATCAACTCATCGAGGCCGAGGTCATCAAGCTGAGCGGCGTCAGCGACACGCCCATCGTCCGTGACTTTATTCGCGTCGGGGCCACGCCGGCGGGGCGGCCTCAATACTGGGTCACGCTCGCCAAGGAGGGGGATGTCGAGGGCCTCATCCAGCTCCTGGGTTTGCAGCAGGCCAACCTCTGCGAGGTCAGCACCGCGGCCAATTCGCTCGCCGCCGCCTATCTCGCCACCGTGCCCACCGCCACCCAGACGGTGCTGATCCACCTGGGCGCGCAACACACGCTGGTGGTGGTGCGGCATCAGGCCGCAACCGTCTATGCAGGCAGCTTTCCCACCGGCAGTGACTCGTTCACCCGCGCCCTGGCGCAGGCGCGGCATTGTTCCGTGGCCGAGGCCGAGCAGCTCAAACAACAGACCGACACCCTGGACGGAACGCAGGCGGTGCCGGAAATGGTGGCGGCCGTGAACCGGTGGGCCATCGAGCTGCGCCGGTTCATTGAGGTTGCGTTGCAGCAAAACCTGAAACCGCGGGTGGACGCCTCCATGTTCCTCCATGCCGCCAGCGGCCTGGGCTTCCGCCAGCCCGGCCTGCTGGCTTATCTGAACCAGCAGCTGGGCCTGGCGCTGCAGGTCTGGCCCAAACAGCGGAACTCACCCAGTGCCGGGTTTGAAATCGTGTATGGCACGGCACTCCAGGCGGTGGGGGCGTCCACGCAGCCCGTTTCACTGCTGCCCGCGCAACGACAGCAACGCTGGCAACAGCACCGCAACACCCAGCGGCTCGCCCGCATCAATAATGTGCTGCTGGTGGTGGGGTTCCTCTTCCTCATCGTCACCCTGTGGCATCGCCTCGCACAACTGCTGCACGAAAAAGACCTGCTGCACAAAGTGCGGGACGCAACCACCACGTTGCGCACGGAGCAGGCATTGACGGTCCAGCTCCAAACCGACTACGAAAATTTGCGGCCCCTGTTGCAGGCCCGGCAAAACACGCACGACTTGTTGGAAACCCTGGACCTGCTGGAGCAAACCCGCAGCAACCGCCCCTTCTGGTTCGTGTTGATCGCGGATCAGCGGAGTTACTTTCACGCCCTGCAAAATGCCGCCACCAACCGCCCCGGCGCCACCAATGTGTACGGCCCCTGGCTGCTGGAAACCACCGCCACCAACCGCTCTCCGGCGCACCCGGGATTGATCGCCGAGCTCACGGTGCCCGGGAATCTGGATGACGCCCGCCAGGTCCTGAGTTCCATCGTCAACGACCTGAAATCGCGGCCATTGTTCGCCAAAGTGGATTTGTTGACGGATGATTTGCGGCAAAACCTGGCCGACCCCAAGGTGCTCATACCGGAACGCCATTTCGCCCTGGCCCTGAACTTCTCCAACACGGTTTTTCAATTGCCGCATCCCGTGGTCCGGTCACGATCCGGTGATTCCGGGCCGGGCCGGACCAGCCGTCGCCCGGGCGACGATCCACTCCAATGAACTGGCTGAGTCATCAAGGCAAACGCGTACTGGTGCCCGGAGCCGCCCTGGCGCTGATCGCCGGCTATCTCTTCGGCCTGCTGCCGTTGAAGCAGCAATCCGAAAACCTCAAAGCCCCCCTGCGAAAGGAATGGACGGAGCTGGCGCGGACGCTGGGCGATTCGAACCGGCTCAGCATTGACTTTGGCGCCATTACCAGCCAGTTGGAGCACACGCGATTGGCGTTGCGAACCCTGGAGCAGGCGTGGACCCAGGCCGCCACCCGTTGCGAGCTGAGCCCCGCCACCGAGGAACGGATGCAGGCCCCGTTTCAATTGGTGGATTATGAAAATGAACGCGGCCGGCAACAGGACGAACTGCGCCAGGTGGCGGCCAAACTCAAGGCCACGCTCTCCCCGGCGGTGTTTGAGGGTTTCCCCACCCACTCGACGGCGGTCACCCAACCGGCCCTGCTCTGGGCGGAGTTGGAAATGGTGACTGGATTGCTGCATACGGCTTTGCAGTGCGGCATCCCCGTCGTCGAATCCCTGACCGTGGCCTATACTCCCTCCAATGCCCCGGTCACCAGCACCAACGCGTGGGTGCGCAAAATCCCCATCCAAATCGAACTGACCGCTCCGGCGCCCACCATCAACCGCCTCCTGCAAGCGCTGCCGATGCGCACCAATGAACTGGCTGCCGCCCCGCTCGCCTTGACGCTTCCCGGTCCGAAACCCGCCCTCTACGTGGACCACATTTTATTGCGCAAACAAACGCCGACCCACCTCGAGGAAGTTCGCGCCACCGTGCAGGTGGCGGGCTTCGTGTTCTCGCCCCCCCGTTAGCCTGATCCCCCGATGAAAACCCAATCTCTGGAAACGCCGTGGTTCATCCTGGGCCTGCACCTGGGCCTGTGGTTCTTCATCATCCTGCTGGCGCTGCAATGGCGCGGCGCGGCCCTGCCGTTCCACGATCGGGCGCAAGCGGTCGCATACTCGTCCCCCATTCCCCTGGCCGCCCTCCCCGCGCTGTTTGCCTCGGAAACCTGGGCGCGCAACACCAACCCGGCCCCCCTGTTGGGCCCCTTTGCCACCCGCCATTTCATTCCCGTGACGCCGCCCGTCCCGCCACCCACCACCCGGAAAATCGCCCTGGTTTACCAGGGATTCTACACCACGCCCAACGCCGAGAAGGTGTTCCTGGAATCGGACAAGCAATTGATGGTCTTTCCCATCGGCGGCCAGATCGCCCCCACGCTTTTCGTCGCCGGCGCCACGCCGCGGGAATTGACGCTGACCAACACGGCCGCGCAAACTAACGTGCTGAAATTGAACACCGCCACCACGCTGGAAGTGCCCATCAAATGACCTCGCCTGAACCCGCCCAGGAAGTGGGCGATATTCTCCTGCAACAGGGACTGCTCAGCACCGCACAGTTGGAACAGGTGCGGCGGCGTCAACGCCGCTTGCGGCTGGCGCAGCACCGCGCGGTGGTGGATTTGAACTTCGTCTCCGAGGAACAGGCCTGGCGCGCGCTCGCCACGATCAGCGGCCTGGAATTTGTGGCGGTCAACACCCTGAATCTGCCGCGCGCCACCTTGGAACTTGTTCCGATCAAGTTCCTCTTCCATTATCACATGCTGCCAATCGGGATCGAGGATGGCGTCATCACCCTGGCCTTCAGTGAGCCGCCCCACCAGATGGAGGCAGGCAACCTGCAGTTGCTCCTGAATCGCCGCTTCAAAATCGTCCTCGCCACCCCCAGCGCCATCCACGCAGTCATCAAAAAACACTTCGGCCTGGGCGCGGCCGTCATTCAAAAATTGCGCGAGGAGCGCGGCGGCGGCGACCTGGACCGGGAGATCGTTTTTGACGTTCCGGAACGGGAGGAGGATTCCGCGCTCGATGCCACCATCTCCGCTTTCGTGGACCAAATCCTGCAGGAGGCGTTACGGTTGCAGGCCACGGACATTCACCTCGAACCCTACGCCCATGCCGTTCGCCTCCGCTATCGTCTGGATGGAATTTTGGAAACCGTGCCCGTTCCGCCGGACATGCGGCACCTGCACGCCGCCGTCGTTTCCCGCCTGAAAATCATGGCCGGCCTGAACATCGCCGAAAAGCGGCTGCCGCAGGATGGACGCATCGCCATGAAAACCGGTTCGGAAGAATACGATCTGCGCGTGTCCATCATGCCCACCAAGCACGGGGAGGCGGTGGCGTTGCGCCTGCTTGGGCGGCAGCAGTTGTTCCTGGACCTGAACCAGCTCGGCATGGAGCCCGACCAGGAGGCCCTCTTTGCGCAACTCACCAAATTGCCGCAGGGGCTGGTGTTGCTGACCGGCCCCACCGGCAGCGGCAAGACCACCACCCTCTACACTGCGCTGGCCCAGGCCAACGATGAAGGCCGCAAGATCATCACCTTCGAGGACCCCATTGAATACCAGCTCGAAGGCGTGGTGCAAATCCAGGTGCGCGAACAGATCGGACTCAGCTTCGCCACCGGCCTGCGTTCGGTGCTGCGGCACGATCCCGATGTGGTGCTGATCGGAGAAATCCGGGATCCCGAAACCGCCGAAATCGCCGTGCGCGCCGCCCAGACAGGCCATCTGGTTTTCTCCACCCTGCACACCAACAACAGCATCGGCGCCGTGACGCGCTTCCTGGAAATGCGCATCGAACCCTACCTGGTGTCCTCCTCCCTGGTGTGCAGCGTTTCCCAGCGCCTGGCCCGGCGCATCTGCCGGCACTGCTCCGAGCCGGACCGCCACCTTCCCCCGGAGCTCCGCGAGGAAATGGCCGCCGCGCTGAAAATCCCCGCAAGCGAGGTGCAGGCGTTCCGCGGTCGCGGCTGCGTGGAATGTCACCAAAAAGGCTACCGGGGACGCGTGGCGATCTATGAGATGTTCCTGCTCAATGAAACCCTGGCGGACCTGATCCAACCCGGCGTCAAGACCGGGGAGCTGCGGGCCGCCGCGCGCCGCTTCGGCTGGCGCTCCCTGCGGGAAATGGGCTGGCTCAAGGTGCAACGCGGCCTCATCCCCGTGGCCGAACAGGAACGTTGGACGCACTCCCTCAACCCGGGAGGCGCCCCCGGCTCACCTTCCCTGGTCCCGGGGGAATAAGAGATGAAATTAACCGTTGCCCTCGCCGGTTTCCCTGCTAATCTGTGCGTCCCTTGCCCGTCAGTCCGGTGCGGGGGAGAAACGGTTCGCGCCGCTGTGGAGCGGAATGGATTGAACCATCGCAACATCTAAACCAATCCCGAGTTTCGCGGGATGCCCTGTTCGCAGGGTCTTAACCAAAGGAAACATGATCAGCATCGGCATCAAAGAATTGTTGGAAGCCGGCGTCCACTTCGGACACCAGACCAAGCGCTGGAACCCCAAGATGAAACCCTTCATCTTCGACGCGCGCAACGGCATCCACATCATCGACCTCAGCAAAACTGTGCAACAACTGGAAGCGGCCTGTGACTTCCTCGCCAAAACCGTTGCCAAGGGGAACAAGGTCATTTTCGTCGGCACGAAAAAGCAGGCCCAGCAGGCGGTAAAGGAAACCGCCCGCGAATCCGGTCAGCTCTTCGTCACCGAACGCTGGCTCGGCGGCACCCTGACCAATTTCCAGACCGTCAAGCGTTCGCTCGAACGGTTGAAGGAAATCGAAAAGATGGAGGCGGACGGCTCCATCAACAATTACGTCAAACAGGAACAGGCCGTCCTCCGGCGCGAAGCCGCGCGCCTCGTGAAATACTTTGACGGCATCCGCAGCCTGAACGGCAGCCCGGGCGCGTTGTTCGTCGTGGATACCAAGCGCGAACGCAATGCCGTCGCCGAAGCGCGCAAACTGAAAATCCCCATCGTCGCCATCACCGACACGAACACGGATCCCGACCTGGTGGATTATCCGATCGCGGGCAACGACGACGCCATCCGTTCCGTGCGCATCATCCTCGCCACCCTCGGGCAGGCCATCACCCGGGCCATGGCCGAGTATGAATCGAAGTCCCATCGCTCCCCGGCGGCGGACGAACCGGCCGCACCCGAACCCGTACCGGCGCCCGAGGCGGCGCCGGCGGCCTGAACCATTTCCGGGAGCGGCGGCGATGCAGCTGAAGAACATCGCCGCGGCCCCCGGCGGAGAACCCGTTCTCCAACCAGCAACTTTGAACCAACAACCAGCAACTTAACTATGGCTGAAATTACTGCCGCCAGCGTCGCCAAACTTCGTCAAATGACCGGCGCCGGCATGATGGAATGCAAAAAAGCCCTCGTGGAAGCGGCGGGCGACCTGGACCGGGCGGTGGACTTCCTCCGCAAATCCGGTGCGGCCAGCGCGGCCAAAAAATCTCTGCGCGACGCCCGCGAAGGCGTCATCGCCCAGCACATCACGCCCGACGGCAAATCCGGCGTCCTGGTCGAGGTGAACTGTGAAACCGACTTCGTTGCGCGCAACGAAAGCTTCATCGCCTTCTGCGAGGAAATCGCCAAAAAGATCACGGCCAATCCGGCGGCCGACCTCGAAGCCGACCGGCAGGCTGCCGTCACCAAGATTGGCGAGAACATCAAAATCACACGGCACGCGCGCCTCGAAGTGTCCGGCAGCGGATTGATTGCCGCCTACATTCATACCGGAGGCAAAGTCGGCGTGCTGGTGGAAGTCGGCGCGGACAAATCCGAAACCGTCAATCGGAACGAGTTCAAGCAACTGGTGAAAGACATCACACTGCAAATCGCGGCGGGAAATCCCCAGGCTGTCTCTCGCGAACAAGTCGCTCCGGAAGTGATTCAAAAGGAACGCGAAATCGCCGCGCAATCCGATCGCCTCAAGGGCAAACCAGCGCAGGCGCTCGAGAAGATTCTCGCCGGCATGCTCGAGAAGTTCTACCAAACCTACTGCCTCGTGGATCAGGGCTTCGTCAAACGCAATGGCGAAATCAGCGTCAAGGATCACGTGGCGGAAATTGCCAAACAACTCGGCGATACCATTGTCATCCGCCGCTTCGTCCGCTATCAGGTGGGCGAGGCCGCTGCCTGATCACGCACCGTCCCGGTCTCCGCCGGGGCCGCACCCGGGCGGGCTGCCTACGGCGGAGGCAAATCAGGCCCTCCCGCGAACCGGCTGAGGATCTTGACGCCACCGGCGACCTTTGCCGGTTGAACCCCGTTCGGCCAACGCCGTCCTTCGACGTCGTGCCCCTCCCCGCGAACCACGATTTCCAACATCCCCACTCAAGACGCCGCCCCGCGGTTGGGACGTCAGACAATCGGACGCGGGTTCATTTGCGCGCCGGAGACGGCGCAATTCGTGGCGCGGACACAATTCCGTAAACGTCTCCCCTCCGCGGAACGCACAAGGGACTTTGTCGCCCAGGCTGCGGCGGCCGCTTGCGCGATTTTTAAAAGCCCCCCCATCACCATCCTTTGCTTTTCTTCCATCGCTCGTACTGCTGAATGGTGCCATCCACAGTCGGAGGCGCAGCTGTCGGCCCTGAAGCCGCGGAGGCCCGTGAGGGAGCGCCCGGCACAATGTCCCTCCGGCAATGTTTGCAAACCCGGGCGTCCGGCTGCACCCATTCCGCGCAGAACGGGCACTTCCGCGATCTCATGTTCGGCCCCAACCAAATCACCATCCAGCCAATCGGACCAAGCAGTGCGCCAAACAAAAATCCGGCCCCTGTGCGGCCCTTGTGCTTGCCAATGATGGAGCCGATCAAGCCGAGGATGGTGCTGCCGAACACTGGCACGAGGTATTCCAAACTTTCCATAAATCAAAATCCGCCGCGACTCCAAGTCCCTCCGGTTTTGTCGCCGCGCCCTGGTCCCGGAACGTCTTCCCGGCAACCGGATCGTCCGCCCGCGTTCATTCCCGCGCTGGCGTTGTCCGTTCCCGCCGTGCGGACTTCCACACTTGCCGAAACTCACTCCAAACCAGCATGGCCGCCACGGCAACCGAACAGAAAGCCGTGATGCTCCAGCCCCACGACGGGGCGTCGTTGCCCAAAGGCGACGCGGCAAAACGACACAACCAGTACGCAAAGCAGACGGCGGCGGCAACCAGCGCACCCCCAAATCCACCAAGGGCCACAAGTTTCAAGCCGCGCTGTACGCCTGACGGCAGGCGACTAATCCCCAACGCGACCACCCCACCCCCGAGCGCCAGCAGCAGCACCAGCAACCCCTGACCCGGTTTGGCGGAAAAATAGGCGACTCCCTCGTTTGTGACGAAGAACTCATAAACGTCGTGAGCCATCAGGCCGCCGATGAGGCCCAGACCGAGAGTGAGCAGGAGACGACGCATGATGCTCGATCAGGTCCGGCCACCTTCCGGGGCCGGGCTCCGCAGGCCGCTGGTGGACGGGATTCGCTGGTGCATGAAAATCCCTGTACGCTTGAACGCCGGGCAAGGCAAGGGCTAATTTGGTCGCCCTTCACATCGGCCCCCCCGGATCATCCCCTCGCCCCCACCACGAAATCCCACCGCCTGACCGGCTGACGGCCGCCTTTGCAACGTCGGAGCAAACGACTGCCCCGATTCCGGCTCGACAAAATTGAAGCATGTGCCATATAAGCGGCATGCGTCATGTCGGCGCTGGCAGCTCCGGTTGAGGTGGGGAAACGTGAGTCCCCCAGTCGGAGCGGCGGCGGGAACAGCGCACGGAGGCCGGACATGAATCACACCGGCGGCAAAGCGGGGACATCGCCGGATGCGTTCCCGCAAAACCGGACTGATCCGGCGGCCTCCATCAAGGACACCTGATGACAACAGATTGCAAGCGCGACATAGAGAAGGCTTATCCGAAAGCGGATTTTGTTAAAAAATTACGACGTCTGGCTGACGCCATCGAGAAGGGGGACCGCTTTGCCATACAAATCGCGGGCGAGAGAATCTTTGTTCCTGCCCACGCCGTCTGCAATATTGAGCATGAGCGATCCAGGAAAGCGGAAGAAATCGAGTTTCAAATCAAATGGTCCAGGGCGTGAGCGTAACGGCCCGCCCCGGGTTCTCCGCAGCGCTTTGACCGGAGGGAGCGGGGCGAGCGACGAATTCCAGCCGGGCTTTGCCGTGCGCCAATCTTCGCCACCTGCAGCGGACGCGAGCTGACGAGGACCGCGCTGCCTCCCGGACACCTGTTCCGACGTCGCCGAAGTCATCCTTGGCGGCCGCGGGCAGCTGTCGGCGTTTTCCTCGGATAAGAACCTCACCGCGCGCCACTCGGCCACGTACGGGGAGCCGCGCGAATGGGTGCGCCATGCGCCGACGCGCCCGCCCGCGCGGGCGGAGCGGCGGAATCGGCTGGACAGCAGCCGGTGACGATGGAGATAGTACCCCTGCCGCGGCCGCAACGAGCGGCGTATGAGCCAGACCCTCGCCACCAGCACTGCTGCCAACCGCGCCTTTCCGCCCGGACTGCACAACGCGTATTCCTTCTCCGCCTTCAACGCGCTCTCGTTCCAAATTGTGCTGGGGAGTCCGATGATTTTGTACGCGCAGACCCTTGAAGCAAGCGCCACGGTGCTGGGCATCATTGCGGGGATGATGCCGCTGCTGGTCATCTTTCAAATCCCCGCCGCCAGCCACATCAACCGCATTGGCTACCGGCGTTTTGTTCTGGCGGGCTGGGGCACGCGGGTGCTGTTCATCTTCGCCATGGCGCTCGTGCCGTTGACCAGCGGATTTCTCAACGTTGCCAACCGTCTCGCACTGCTGTTGGCGCTGCTGTTTTGCTTCAACCTGTCGCGCGGCATTTCCAGTTGCGCCTGGCTGCCGTGGATTGCGCAGCTCGTGCCGGCGGAAGGACGCGGCCGCTACCTCGCCCGCGATGCGGCGGTGCAGAATCTGGCCAGCTTCGTCACCTTCCTGGTGGCGGCGGTAACGCTCTCGGGCAATACGCGGTCGTGGCAGTTTGGCGTGCTGTTCGCCTTCAGCGCCTGCATGGGGGCCATCAGCCTGATTTTCCTCAAGCGGATTCCCGACGTGCCCATCACCGAACCGCCCGGGACCGCGCGCACGGCCGTTCCGTGGCTGGCCATGATTCGATACGCGCCCTTCAAAAAACTGCTCGCGGTCGCGGTGGGCTGGTCGGTGGCCTATGGGGGCATCAACGCGTTCACCGTGGCGTTTTTGAAAGCCGACGATGTTTTATCGGAAGGCCAGATTTTGCTGATCAGTTCGGTGGCCTTTCTCGGTGGGGTAAGCAGTTTGTGGCTGCTCGGCTCACGTTTCGACCGCGTGGGCAGCAAACCGGTTCTGGGAGCGGCCTGTGTGGGCTGGTTGATGGTGCTGGCTGGCTGGGGCGCCCTGGCGGGGGACGCATTGCGTCCGGCGCTTGGGGTGATTCTGGGTCTGGAGTTTTTCATGGGCCTGCTGGCCGCCGCAGTCAGCATGGCCAACAACAAACTGGCCATGGGCATCGTGCCCGAAATGGGGCGCAACCATTTCTTTGCCATTTTTTCCGTGGTCTCCAATGTCACGCTGGGACTGGCCCCGATTGCCTGGGGGGTGTTGATTGACGCCATGGGCCCGCGCGCGCCTCGTCTGTTCGGGCTGCAATGGAATCGCTACACCGTATTCTTTGGAGGCGCGGCGGTGGCCTTTCTCATCCTCCTGGGCGTCATTCAGCGGCTGCACGAGCCCCGGGCCGCCAGCATGCAGGCGCTGTTGCGGGAAATTCTCATCCAATCGCCACAACGCTTCTGGCTGCGCTTCTGGCCGCGGTAAGATGCTCCCGCCGCGCCGGCACTAAGGTCCCAGCACCTTTTCCAGCTCCTTGACCTTGGGATACACGGGCGAGGACGAGGCGACGCGCTCCTTGACCGTCGCATACAGCTTTTTGGCCGCTGCGGGATTTTCCCGGATCAACGCCTTGCACAACTCGATTTCGATCCATGCCTTGCGCGGATCCGCCAGGTAGCGCTCGTTTTGGCTGAACCAATCCTGAAATGCCGCCGGCCCGCGGCTCCGGGCCTCGCGGTAGCTCAGTTCGAGCTGGGCGGGCATCCCGGCCAGTCCCTCCCCCGTCTCCACCGCGGCGCTTTGCCGGGGCCGGCTCTCGTGTTCCAGTCGCGCCTGATCCCATTGCTGGAACAGCCGGTAGCCGACGTAGGCGGCGACAACGAGGATCAACACCCAGATGGCTTTGGTCATGATTCCTCGATGCGTTGGATGCGCGCGCCCAGGCGCCGGAGTTTGACATCCATTTGTTCATAACCGCGATCCAGATGGTACACCCGGTTGACCTGGGTCGTGCCCCGGGCCGCCAAACCGGCCACCACCAGCGCCGCCGAGGCGCGCAGATCACTCGCCATCACCGGCGCGCCGCTCAACGGCTTGCCCCCCTTGACAATGGCGCTGGGCCCTTCAATTTCGATCTCCGCACCCAGCCGCGCCAGCTCGCTCACGTGCATGAAACGCGATTCAAAAATCCGCTCGGTAATAATGCTGATGCCCGGCGTCAACGCCATCAGCGCCATCATCTGCGCCTGCACATCCGTCGGAAAACCGGCATACGGCAGCGTGGTGACGTCGACCGCTTGCAACCTGCCGTTGCGCCGCGCCACCAGATCGGCACCCCGGCGTTCCACCACCACCCCCGCCTCATTCAATTTGTCAATCACCGCGCGCAGATGATCCGCCCGCGCCCCTTTCAAGACGATCTCGCCATTGGTCGCGCCGGCGGCGATGGCAAAGGTCGCCGCCTCGATGCGATCCGGAATCACCTCATGTTCCGCACCGTGCAATTGCGACACCCCGGTGATGGTGATGGTGGGACTGCCCGCGCCCTGGATTTTTGCGCCCATGGCGATGAGAAAATTGGCCAAATCCACCACTTCCGGCTCGCACGCGGCGCTTTCAATGAAGGTCACCCCCTCCGCCAGCACCGCCGCCATCATGGCGTTGGCCGTGCCCAGGACCGTCGAGCCGGCCCGCCCCCCGAGGAACATCGGGCCGCCCACCAATTTTTTCGCGCTGGCCTCCACGTAACCGCTCTCAATCCGGATTTTGGCCCCCAACGCCGCGAAGGCTTTCAAGTGCAGGTTGATGGGCCGCGCGCCGATGACGCACCCGCCCGGCAGGGAAACCACGGCCTTTCGCAGACGCCCCAGCAACGGTCCCATGATGCAAATGGAGCCGCGCATCTTCCGCACGAGATCGTAATCGGCATGCCCCTTGATCCGGCGCGCTTCAATCCGGAGCGCGCCGCCGTCAAGCCGCGCCTTCGCCCCGAGCCATTCGAGGATTTGCGTCATGAAGCGGACATCGCTCAACTGCGGTACCCGGTGAATCACACACGGCTCGGGGGTCAACAACGTGGCCGCCATGATCGGCAGCACCGCGTTTTTCGCCCCGCTGATCTCAACCTCGCCGTGCAACGGCACCCCGCCTTTGATGAGAAAACTGTCCATGCAAAATTTGACCGCTGATCAACCCCGCCGTCCCGGACGATCGGGAACTTGAGCCGGTGTCCAAGTCTAGTGCGCCGCCGGCGCCGCCACAAGCTCCGGGCCGGGGCGGCGGGCCTGCCCTTCCCGGTCAGGCGCCCAGCACAAAATTCTCGAGCAAAATCACCGCAATGCCCGTCAACGCGCCCCCGGCGATCACGCCGCCGCAGATCGGTTCCTGATTTTGCACGATGATGCGGTTCGCCCGGGATCCCGGCTTTTTGAAGGTGCGCTCCGCCAGCCAGAAGAACAGGCTGCCCAGGAACATGGCCAGACAGGTGTTGAACGGGATCACCGCCGCCAGTCCCACTCCGACGCCCGACAACCAAAAGCGCCCTTTCGTGGCAAGCCGGAGACCTTCCAGGGCCAGTCCCAGCAGTCCGCCCGCCAGTGCCGCCCAGCGCGCGGACATGGCCAGATTGGAAAGGCCCTCGGTCAGCACCTCGGCGACCGCCTTCCAAATGCTCACGGCGGGCATGGGATACTGTTCTTGAATCATTTCGGATGGACCGCCCTTGAGAAACACCCAATAGAAAACCGGCACGGACACCAGCGCGCCGGCAAAAATTCCCAGCACATGGCCGATGGCCTGCTGGCGTGGTTTCGCGCCCAGCATGTACCCGGGTTTGATGTCCATGAGCAGGTTGGCGGCGTTGCCGGCCACCTCGGCCGTGATGCCCGCCGTCATCAGGTTGGTTTTGATGTTCTTCGGGTCCAGCGCGCCAAAGGTCAACTGGGTCAGCTTGCCCATCGCCCCTGTCGGCGTGATGGAGGTCAGCGCGGTGGAATTCACGCCGATGAGCGTGAAGACGAACACGAGCGGCACGGCGATGATGCCCAGCCAGACGTTCACATCGAAAAAATAATGCGCCAGCAAGACCACAATCGTGCCGACGATGGGAATGCCGATGACGAACACGCGCATGGGCAGTTCAATGTGGCGGAGCACGTCGTTGTCGGTTGCGCGACCTTTGCGGAACAGACCGCGAAACGCGCTGAACAGAATTTGCGGCTTGGCAAAAAACGCCAGCAGCGACGCCGTCGTCATCATCGCCACGCCGCCCCACAGCGCCCACGCGGTGATGGCGCGAAAACCATAATGCGTGACGCCGTCCGCGCCCGTGTGCCCCACAATATCCCCGAGGGCAATGCCCCAGGGAGCGAGCAGCAGATAGTTGATGAGCGCGCCGATCAGCAGCGAAACACCGACCCGGATCCCCATCAAGCCGCCCGCCGCCATCATGACGAAATCCGTATCGGGTCGCACGGTCAGTTCGCGCAGTTCCACCCCGCCGATTTTGAGCGAGGTGAATTTGTAAATCCAACCGTCGAGATATTCCGGGACCAGGAGAAAACCCAGCTTGAGCTTTTCCAGAATCGCCTGGCTTTGCAGCAACTTGGCCAGCGCCGCCAATCCGCCCGCGGACAGCAACACCTTCGCCTTGAACATCCCGTCCGCCGCGTTGCCCGAATGCAGCGCGTCCATGACGATGCCCGCCGCGCGCCCCTCGGGAAAGGGATGCTGCTCGTCATTGATAAACCGCCGCTTCAAGGGAAAGGCAAACAGCACCCCGAGCACGGCGATCGCGATGATCCAGATCATCGTGGTGGCCATGGGAATGACGGTGTTCGTGACGAGCATGTACGCGCCCAGGCTCGAAATCATCGGCGCCGTCATGTACCCCGCCGCCGTGGCGATGGACTGCATACAGTTGTTTTCGAGGATGGTGTATTCCGAACCAATCTTCAGCGCCGAAAGGGCCTTAAACAACGCAAATGCGAGAATGACCGAGGTGATGCCCACGCCGAGCGTCCAGCCGGTCTTCGCGCCCACGTAGAGATTGGTCAGCGACAAAATGCCGCCGAGACACATCCCCGTGAGCGCTGAACGGAGGGTCAGTTGCGGCATGTCTCCGCGCCAGACATGCTCAAACCACCAGCGGTCCTTTTGCTCCAGTGTCCAGGTGCGAATTTGTTCCGGGTCCAGCTGTTTGATGGCCATGCGCGGTTTTCGGTTGTTGCAATTGTGCGCGCCAGAGTGGCGGACCGCACGGCGCATTTCAATCCCGCAGGTGCATCGAGACCGGGTTTCCCGGCCGGCTCCCGCAGCGCTCAGGGCAGACGGCGCGCCAGATACAGCGTGTCGCTGGTCCGCAGCAGCTCGTAGAAGCCGAGTTTCTTGTAAAATCGCTCCGCCCGCGCGTTTTCCGGCGCCATCCCCAGATGCACGCCGGGGGTCCGGCGCGCCGTGAGCGCGGACAAAAGCACCTGCATCAATTCCCGGCCCAGGCCGCGGCCCTGCGCGCGCGGCATCAGATCAATGTGTAAATGGGACGGATATTCGGCGTAGGGCTCGGGACAAACGACGTCGGGATGATAGTATTGGTGATAAAGTTTTTGCGTGGGCGTCCATGCGGCCGGGTCGCCGGTCGGTTCGGGATGTTGCCGCCGCAACGGCGCCAGCCACTCCTCCGCGAACGCCCGGTAAAATTGCCGCGAATCCAGCGCCCCCAGAACATACCCGCACACTCCTTGCGGATCCTCAAGCACAAAGGCCAGTTCCGGTTCCAGATGGATATAGGGACCGACAAAGATGTTGCCCAGGGCCCGCGGGTCATCGCGATAGAGATGAGTCCCGTCGCGGCCGCCATCCCCCGTGGTCAGACATACCTGATACGCCGCCGCCTCGTCTTCGGGACGGCACGGGCGAATTTGAAATCCTGCGGGCAACATGACGGAAATGGTTTACCGGGCCCGGCCCGATTTGGAAAGTGCAGAAGTAAAATGTCCGGCGGCATCCATGACGAGCAGCTGCTGCAGGCCGGCCACCAAGCCACCGCGATACACTCCCGGCCGATGCTCCCCGGAAACGAAACCCGCCGCCAGCTCCGGCCGCGATTCCCGCCAGCGGAGGTACGCCTGCATCAAGGTGACTTCCTCCTTGAGATCCCACACGTGCCGGTAAAGCGCGTAGCAGAGATCGCGGTCCGCCAGCTCCGTCACGCTTGTCAGCAGCGCCGCCAATTCCCGGCAGGCGCGTTGCAAGCGCGGCCAGGTCCGCCCCCAGTACTCCGGCGGCGTCCGCAGCAGGGTGGCGTAATTCCGCAACAATTGCGCGGCTTGCGGGCCATGGGCAAACGGCAGGTGAAACACGTCGGTCAACCAGTGGAGATCGCGCGCCGTCATCCGATGGCGCGTCCGGCTGGCGAAGGCCGCACGCCATGCCGCGCGCGCCGCCTGGCCGGCGTTCCGCGGATTCCACGTCCGGCGCGCTCGCGTGTAGGTGGCAAAAGTCCGAAGCGGCACATAGTTCAGCGGGAACTCGCAATTCGGGTTGCAAAGGATGCCGCGCACCTCGGAACGCAGCTGCGTCGGACGCCCCGCATACGGCCCGAGGTAAATCCGCCGCCGGTCGTAATCGTTGGCATGCAGGTTGTCCCAGATCAACGGCGGCCGGCGGAGAACCGTTTGCAATTCGCGAATCGAGGCCGGAGGAATCGTTTCGGAAACAATTTCCGGTCCGGTCCAGAAGATGTCAATCTGTGGCGCCAACCGCGCTCCGATTTCCCGCAAGTAAGCGGATTGCGCAACGGGGCCCGCCGCCATGCGGCCGCAATAAATCGTGGGACAAAACCACAGCCGGCTGCCGGGCACCTCCTGCTGCAACCACGCGGACAGTTCGTTGGCGACGGAACTTTGGGCCGCGGCAAAACTGCCGAACCGGCGCGTGTCTGCGGCACGCATCCGTTGCGGAATGTCATCGAACAGGATGGCAAAGGCGCGCCCCCCCAGCCGCGCGACTTGTCGCAACTTGCGTTGCAACACCGGAAACTCCGTGGCGTAATGCAGGTCCAGTCCGGGCGCGAGGGCATAGACGAAATTGAGGCCGCGCCGGCGGCAATCCGCGACCAGGCTTTTCAATCCCGCCGCTTCCGCCCGGTCGTAAGGTGCGCGCCAGATCGCGCGATGTTTGAGGTCGTCCTTGGGCGCGTACATGTAGGTGTTCAAACCCCATTGTTGCAGCCAGCGGAACAGTTGCCGACGCTGTGCATCCGTCCAGGGACGGCCGTAGAATCCCTCGATCACGCCACTGATCCAGGCTGGTGTTTTCATGGCTGGAAACCCGTGTTCATCGTGCCGTCCATGATGGCGGGAAGCGCCGGTTTGTCAAAGCGTCGCCCGCGCCGGGGCCGGCGCGGCTGCTAATCCGCTTGCTCCGCGCCGGGCGGATGGGTTTGACTGTGCCCATGATCAGGCTGGTGTCGGGGCGGACGCGCTCCCCGCGGAAGGAGGGCGTTTGAAGTCGGCGACGGATTTTCTAAACAAGCACTTGGTGCCGACGTTGACGGTGTTGAGTGAAAACACCTATCTGTCCGCCATTCGCGCCGGCATGGTGTCGGTGGTGCCGCTGACCATCATCGGCGGTTTGTTCATGGTGCTGGCCGAATTTCCCGTGGCCGCCTGGACGGAGTTCATTGCGCCCTGGCACCAACTGCTCGAATACCCGTTCAAAGCCACGTTTGGCTTGCTGGCGGTGTTTGTCAGTTTTGCCATCGGTTATGACCTGGGCGCGCGGTTCAAACTGGACCCGCTGTCCAGCGCCTCCATCGCCACCCTGGTCTTTCTGCTGCTGCAACTGCATTTGGTGCCCGGCGAAGAACCGGTCATCGCGCTCAACACCGAGGGTCTGGGCTCAAACGGGTTGTTTACGGCCATCGTGGTGGCGTTGATTTGTGTGCGGGTGCAGAAATTCTTCACCGACCGCAACCTGGTGATCAAGCTCCCCGCCAGTGTGCCGGCGGTGGTCTATGAATCCTTTCTTTCCTTGATTCCGATGTGCGTGTTGGTGCTGGTGTTCTGGGGAATCCGGTTCGGCCTGGGCGTGGACATCAATCACCAGGTGCAACTGCTGTTCAAACCGCTGGTGTTCGCGTTGAACACGCTGCCCGGCATCCTGGTGTACGCCTTTTGTGTGACGTTGCTGTGGTCGGTGGGCATCAACGGCGACAATGCGATGGACGCCGTCGTGGCGCCGGTCTTTCTGGCGGGCTTGATGGCCAATGCCGAGGCCATGAACGCCGGACAGCCGTTGACCAACATTACCGCGCTCGGCTTCTTCACCACCTTCGTGAATGTCGGCGGCACCGGGGCAACCATTGCGCTGGCGCTGGTGATGATCAACTCCAAGGAGCCGGGCTTCCGCAAAGTCAGCCGGCTCTCGTTGCCGACGCAGATTTTCCAGATCAACGAGCCGATCTTCTTCGGCTTTCCCATCGTGTTGAACCCGATCTTCATGATGCCGTACATCTTGAACGCGCTGATTCTCACCGCCAGCACCTATCTGCTGATGGATTGGGGAATCATCCAGAAACCATTCGTCAACGTACCCTGGACCACCCCGCCAATCATCGGCCATTACCTGGTCTCCGGTGGCGACTGGCGGGCCGCGGTCTGGGGCGTGATCTCCATCGTCCTCGCCATGGCGATCTACTATCCCTTCGCCAAAGTCGCTGAGCGCCAACGGCTGAAAGCGGAAGCGGAAGGCAAAGCGCACGAGTAACACCGCCCGGAACGGCCGGCAGCGAATCATCGCCCGCCCGGCCCGGACAACTCCATTTTTCCTGACATTCGATTGCAGGCTGCTACGGTGGGATTGTGACAAATTTACTTATCGCTGCGATCGGTGCAATCCTGGCCTCCAACCCGCCGGTGACAGTCAGCAATCTGATCCAAACCGCGACGGGCATTGCGGTGAGCGTGCCCGCCACCAATGACCCTGTGACCCAGGCCTTGTCGCGCCTGATGCAGGAGGATGATGCCGCGCGCGCGGAAGTGGAAAAGTGGGTCGAGGATAATGAAAAGTTCGCCGCCCAAGGCGCGGGCCTGCCGCCGGCCGACATGCGTCGCCGCATACTGGCGCGTCTCGCGCCGGTGCGCGAGGGTTATGAGGCGTTGCTCCGGCAACACACCAACCGGGCGGACATCCGGATCGCCTACGCGAGCTACCTGGGCGATCTCGGCGAGGAAATTCCGGCCATTGAACAACTGGAAAAGGCGCGGGCCCTCGATCCGCAGGACCCGGCCATCTGGAACAATCTCGCCAATCTTTACGGTCACAACGGCGAAGTAACCAACGCGTTTGACTACTACACCAGGGCGATTGAACTCAATCCGCAGGAGCCGGTGTATTACCACAATTTCGGCACCACGCTGTTCCTGTTTCGCAAGGACGCGCGGGAGCATTACCACATCAACGAACAGCAGGTCTTCGATCGGGCGCTCGCCCTGTACAGCAATGCGATGCGCCTGGATCCGCACGACTTCCAGCTCGCCGCCGACGTGGCGCAGACGTTCTATGGCATTCAACCGCCACGCGTGGACGACGCCCTGCGCGCCTGGACCAACGCGTTCGCACTGGCCGGCAACGCGGAGGAACGTGAAGGCGTGCATCTGCATTTTGCCCGAATCAAGATCAAAGCCGGCCGCCTTGAGGAAGCGCAGTCCCATTTGAACCAGGTGACGGACACCAGTCACGAGGTGGTCAAAGGACGGTTGATCCGGATGCTGCAGCAGGCCCGTCCCGCCCCGCCGACCGCCACAAACGCCAGCCCGACCGGCCCCTCCCACGCTCCCACCAGCGCACCCTAGCCGCCGCCTTCGTCCACCTCCCACCCCGCATCCAGCGGCCCTTGCCCATGCCCGTGGAACTGACCGAATCCTTGTTGCAAAAATGCGCCGGGTGGGACGTGGTCAAGCGCGCCCGCAGCTACGTGGCCGCGGGACAGGTCAGCCAATCCTCGTGGCAACCGCCACACCTCGAAGGGCTGGTGCAAAACCACGGCGTTGCGTACCGGGCCGGCCTGAAGATTGAAAGCGCGATTGATGTGGAAAACCTCTGTACGTGCCGCGAAGCGCGGGAGTGGGGCAAGATCTGCGCGCATAGCGTCGCGGTCGCCCTGCACTGGCTCGCCCCGCCAACACCAGCAACACGGACGCCCCAAACCCTCCCGAATCAACAGTCTCCTCCTGCCGGTCCGGACCGGGCAAAATCCAGTCGCAGCCTTCAGCGCGGCGCGAATGGTGATCCAGCCAAACTCTTCATCCTGTTTCCCCCAGACCTCGAGCCGGCGCTCGCCCGCGGCAAAATCATGCTGGTGTTCGAAGCGCAATGGGCGGACCGCCGCGCGCCGCTCAACGCATTACCCCGGGACCGTTCCTATGCCTTTCCGGCCGCGGACGCGCAGATCATTGACCGGTTGGAAGCTTGGACGGGCGGCGAAACTCCGGCCCTGTTGTCCCTTGAGCTCCGCGAGCTGGAAGCCCTGCTGCCGTTGCTGGTGGATCATCCCCGCCTCAGCCGCGGTCGGGATCAGGTGCTGCACGTGGCCGCGACGCCGTGCCGGATCCCCCTGTGCGCGACGCTCGAAACCGACGGCGAAATTCGGATTGCAGCCGCGAACGCGGACTGGGCTGCAGGCGCCGACGGCGCACCCCGGATCGTGGGCAACTGGGTTTGGCGGCAGCCCACCTGGCAACCGCTCGGCCTGCCCGACAGTCTCCGCAACGTCACACGTGAATCCTGCCGGATTTCGCGCGCAGACGTGCCGCGCTTCCTGAGTCAGCATTGGCCGCAACTCCAGGCGGCGGGCGCGGTGGTGGCCAACTTTCAACCCACGGATTTTTCGCTCGACCCGCAAACGCCCCGGTTCGAGCTGGCGTTGCGCGGCGGCCTGGCGCAACTGCGCGCCACCCTGCGCTGCACCTACGGCACGCGCAGCCAGCCGCTCGGCCGGGCTCTCCCGACGGAAGAACTCTGGTGGCCGGATCCGGACCACCCCAGACGCTACCTCGCCCGCGACCTGGCCGCCGAGCAGGCGGCCCAAGCCCGCCTGCAACGCAGCGGTTTCCAAGGTCCCGATGCGACGGACGAATGGCGGCTCGAAGGTCAGGATGCGGTGCTGAATTTTTTTGCGCGCGATTATCCGCACTGGCAGCACGAATGGCGCATCAGCCTGGACGAACACCTGACGCAACGCACCCTCCCGAACATTGAACGCATTGAGCCGCGTTTGGCAATTTCGTCCTCCGGGATGCAGTGGTTTGACCTGGACCTGGCTTTTTCCAGCAGCGGCGGCACCAGCTTTTCGCCGGCGGAAATTCAACAATTGCTCCGCTCCGGCCGCAGTCACACCCGGCTCAAAAACGGCAAATTCGCGGTCCTGGACACCGGCGCGGTCGAAGAACTCCAGGAAACATTGCTCGACTGCGCGCCGCAACAACACGCCCATGGCTATCGCATTCCGGCCCCGCAAGCGGGATTCCTGGAAGCCACCCTGCGGCAATATCCAACCTGGCAAGTGCAAGCGCCCGCCGCCTGGCGCGACCGTGCCGCCCGGCAATCAGGGGCGGCCATGCCGGCACCGCCGCCGCTGGGGCCGTTGGAGACGGTGCTCCGCCCCTACCAAAAACAGGGCGTGGCGTGGTTGCAGTTTCTGCGGCAAAACCGCTTCGGCGGCATTCTGGCCGACGAAATGGGGCTGGGCAAAACCCTGCAGGCGCTGGCGCATCTGCAACTTTGCCGCCTGGAAAACCCGTTGCCGGCCGCCGGCCCGCGTCTGCCGCATTTGATTGTGTGCCCCACCAGTCTCGTTTTCAACTGGCTGGCCGAGGCCCGCAAGTTTGTGCCCGGCTTGCGCCTCCTCGCCCTGCACGGCCCGCAGCGCCATCGACAGTTCGAGCAGATTCCGGCCTGCGACCTGGTCGTGACCACCTATGCCCTGATCCGGCGCGACGCGGAGAAATACCGCGGGCGGGAGTTCGACACGGTGATATTGGACGAGGCCCAACACATCAAAAACCGTCGCACCCAGAACGCGCAAGCGGTGAAGGCCATCCGGGCGGAGCACCGGGTGGTGTTGACCGGCACGCCGCTGGAAAATTCCGTGCAGGATCTGTGGTCCATCTTCGACTTCCTGATGCCGGGCTACCTGGGTGGCGCCCGGGATTTTCATGAGCGCTACGAAGTGCCCATCCTGAAGGCCAGGAGCACGGCCGCACAAACGCGCCTGGCGCGACGATTGCGGCCCTTTTTGCTCCGCCGCTTAAAGCGGGACGTCGCGCCGGACCTGCCGGCCAAATTGGAACAGGTGGCCTACTGCGAACTCACGACCGGCCAGCGCGCGGTCTATCAACAGGTTCTGACCGCCACGCGCCAGGAAGTGCTCACCGCCGCCGGCGCGGCGGATTTGCCCGCAAACCGCCTGCGGGTGTTGACGGCACTGCTACGGCTGCGCCAGATCTGTTGCGACCTGCGCCTGTTGCCGCAGACCCCGAACCCGCCGCCGCCGCCCTCGGGCAAGTTTGCCTTGTTCGCCGAGTTGGTGGAGCAAATCCTGGATGGCGGGCATCGGGCCCTGGTGTTCAGCCAGTTCGTGGAGATGTTACAGCTGTTGAAGGCGCATCTGGAGGCGGAGGGCATCGCCTATTGCTACCTCGACGGCACGACGACGGAGCGCGCGCGGGTGGTGGAACAATTTCAGACGCAGCGCGACATCCCCCTGTTTCTTATCAGCCTGAAAGCCGGCGGCGTGGGCCTGAATCTGACCGGCGCGGACACGGTGATTCATTTTGACCCGTGGTGGAATCCGGCGGTCGAGGATCAAGCCACCGATCGCGCGCATCGCCTCGGGCAACACCGGGTGGTGACCAGTTACAAGCTCATTGCGCGGGATACCGTGGAGGAAAAAATCCTGCGGCTGCAACAGCGCAAGCGCGACCTGATTGCAGCGACGGTTGGCGGGGAGGCGGAGTTTGCCGCCACCTTGAGCTGGGAGGAAATCCAGGCGTTGCTGGCCTAGCACGGCCCTTTCCGGAGACTGGGATTTCGCCCCCAAAAACCCGGAGATAAAACTTGCCGACGGAAAATGGCAATGCTCTGCTGTGGACATTGAAATGCGCCGCCACATCCGCCCCCTAAACATATGAAAACCAAATTGCTGCTCCTGCTGGCCAGCGTCGGCCTGCTGCTGGCCTGGCCACCAACCGCCACCGCCGAGACGGGCGAAGTGAGCGAGGAAATGAAAGCCATTCTCACCAAGGTGCAAACCAAGGTGAGGGCCGGAGACCGCGCCGAGGCCAACTTCACGGATGAATTGAAGGAACTCGACACCCTGCTGGAAAAACACAAAAACGAGAAAACGGATGAAGTCGCCCAAGTGTTGCTGATCAAATCCCAGTTATACTCGCAAATTTTCCACGACGAAAAGAAGGGTGAGGCGTATCTGGCACAATTGCTGAAGGAATTTCCGGACACCAAGCCGGCGGAGATGCTGCGCAAACAGGAGGCGGCCAAAAAAATTCGCGAGAGCCTGGTGGAAGGCGCGAAGTTCCCGGACTTTGAAGTGCAGGACCTGGACGGCAAACCTCTTTCCATCGCCGCGTACAAGGGCAAGGTGGTGCTGGTGGATTTTTGGGCGACCTGGTGCGGGCCGTGCGTGGCCGAACTGCCCAACGTCCTTAAAGCTTACGAGAAGCATCACGCCGCCGGTTTTGAGATCGTCGGCATCAGCCTGGACAGCGACCGCGCCAAGCTCGACAAGTTCATCAAAGATAAAAATATGCCGTGGCAGCAGTTCTTTGACGGACAGGGTTGGAACAACAAACTCTCCACAAAATACGGAGTGAACAGCATTCCCGCCACCTACCTCCTGGACGGCAACGGCATGATCCTCGCCAAGAACCTGCGCGGCGAAGCCCTCGAACAGGCTTTGGCCAAAGTATTGACCAAAAAATAAGTGAAACATTTTGTGCGGCGCAATCATCGTCCCGAGCCAGTGGCGCCGCGTTCATACCATTAACCAGCAACTCAAACTCCCTTCTCGCATGAAAAAATCCCTTCTCGCTTTCACGTTAAGCCTTGCGGTCCTGGTGACCATTCAAGCCGCGGACGACGCCGGCTACAAACCCCTGTTTAACGGCAAGGATCTGTCCGGCTGGCAACTCCGCGATCCGAACGGGCATAACAGTTGGAAGGTCGAGAATGGCATTCTCAAGAACATCGTGAACCAGGGTGAACACGGCACGGATTTACTTACTGACCAGAAGTTCCAGAACTTTACCGTCAAATACGAATACCTCGTTCCGAACGATTCCAACAGCGGGTTCTATCTGCGGGGGCGCTACGAGATCCAAATCCTCGGCGACCACGCGAGCGGAAAGCCCAGCAAAACCGGCAATGGCGCCCTCTACAACTTCAAGGCCCCGGACCAGTTCGTTTCCAAGCCGGGCGACCAATGGCAATCCGTGGAGGCCACGATCATCGGGAATCGCATCACGGTGACCCAAAACGGCATCAAGACCCACGACAACGTGGAGATTCACAAAGGCACGGGCGGCGAATTGGATCACCATTACGATCAGCCGGGCCCGATCCTGTTGCAAGGCGACCACGGCACGGTGTGGTTTCGCAACCTGCGCATCAAGGAGCTGAAATAATCCGCAGCGGCGGCCACGCCGTCCCGTCGTTCGGGGCGCCTGCGGGCTCCGGGCACATTACAACTGCTCCAACACCCGGTGCAGTTCCGCATCGGTGTTGTAAAAGTGCGGGGAGAGCCGCAGGTAACGCTGTCCCTGCCGGTCGGCGCGCAACGAGGTGACGATGTGTGCCTGCTGCAGCCGCTGGTGACAGGCCGCCATGTCGGCACCCGGTTTGAAAAAGGTGACAATCCCGCTGGCGTTTTCAGGGGCGGCGTCGGCGTGCAAAACCACATATCCGCGGGCCTGCAGGGCGGGCACGAGCCAGGCGCGCTTGCGCAGCAGATCCGCCGCAATGTTCTCCACCCCCAGCTCCAACAGCAGGCGCAGCGCGGCATTCAATCCCACCAACCCGAGCAGATTCTGCGTGCCCGGCTCGAATTTTTTTGCGCCCGGATGAAATTCAATTTTCTCCTGCGTCACGAAGTTGGGACAACGCACATTGTGCCAGCCGTAAATCGGCGGATTGAGATGCGGCTGCAGGTCCTGCTTCACAAACATCAAGCCGGCGCCGCACGGTCCGAGCAGCCACTTGTGCGCATCCGCCGCCAGCAAATCCACGGGCTGCACCGGCATGGGAAACGCCCCGACCGTCTGAATTCCATCCAGACAAAAAAGAATGTTGCGCTCCCGCAAGGCGGCGCCAATCGCCGCGTAATCCAGCCGGTAGCCACTCACGAAATGACAACTGGCTAGGGCGACGAGCCGGGTCTGCTCATCCACCTGCCCCAGGACGTCCAGCGGGCGGATGGCCCCCAGCCCGCGGGTGTTGAGCAGCCGCACCTGGACCCCCTGCCCCGCCAGGGCCAGCCAGGGATAGACGTTGGAGGGATAATCATCCCAGTACACCAGCACATTGTCGCCCTTGCGAAACTTCAATCCACTGGCAAACAAACTCAAGGCGAGCGAGGTCGGTCCGACCAGGGCCACCTCTTCCGGCGCGCAGCTCAGCAGCTGCGCCCCCAATGATCGTCCTTCCTCCACCACCTGCGGCCAGATGGCGGCCTCCTGATCGCCCGCTGCCGCATGCCACGCGTAGTCGGCAACCGCCTGGGCGACGCGTCGGGGCAGGGGGCAATCCCCCGCATGTCCGAGGAAAATTTTGTTTTTCACCACGGGAAACTCGTGCTGGCGCAACTCCTCATTATGCTGAAGTTCATCAATTTGCATTGCGGCAGGTTAGCGGCGGGGGAAAAGCGGAGCAATAAACTAGCAGTTTATGATAAAAAATGCGTTGGCATTGACGGGCAACTCTCACATATTCACCGCGCTAATATGGCAACAAAAACACTACGATTCTGGAGCATATTCCTCTTTTGGGTCATCGGCGGGGCGTGCGGCGCGAATGCCAGTGAAGCGGACATCCACATTCCCGATCTGACCACCATCACCTTCGACGGGCTGGGCGGCGCCAGCGGCCCGCTGCTGATGTACCTTGGCATCGGCATCTGTCTGATCGGCGCGATTTTCGGTCTCGTGCAGTATCAACAAACCAAGGCGCTGGATGTGCATGCGAGCATGGCGCAGGTGTCGAACACCATCTGGGAAACCTGTAAAACCTACCTCTTCACACAGGGAAAATTTCTGGCTGTGCTCTGGGCGTTGATCGCCGCCTGCATGGTTTATTACTTTGGATTTCTCACCGAACACAAGGATGCCGCGGGTCAGGCGTTGGGCACCGGAAAAGTGGCGTTCAACGTGGTGGTGATTTTGTTGTCTTCCATCCTGGGCATTCTGGGCAGTTACGGCGTCGCATGGTTCGGCATCCGGATCAACACCGTGTCCAACTCGCGTGCCGCCTTTTCGGCGCTCAAGGGGAATCCGCTCCTGACCCTGGGCATTCCGTTGCGCTCCGGCATGAGTGTGGGCCTGCTCCTCGTGGCGGTGGAACTGTTTTTCATGATTTGCATCCTGATGTTCCTGCCGCGCGAACTGGTCGGCCCGTGCTTCATCGGCTTCGCCATCGGCGAATCGCTCGGGGCCAGCGTGCTGCGCATCTGCGGCGGCATTTTCACCAAGATCGCCGACATCGGCTCGGACCTGATGAAAATCGTCTTCAAGCTGCCCGAAGACGATCCCAAGAATCCCGGGGTCATCGCCGACTGCACGGGCGACAATGCGGGCGACTCGGTCGGACCGACAGCAGACGGCTTCGAGACGTATGGCGTGACCGGGGTGGCGTTGATCGCATTCCTGGCGCTGGCGCTGGCCACCAATCCCGTCATTTGCGGCACCCTGATCATCTGGCTCTTTGCCATGCGCGCGCTGATGATCGTCACCTCGTTGGTCTCCTATTTTGTCAACGAGGGGTTGAGCCGGGTCAAGTATGCCGGGAAGAAGGATTTTGACTTCGAAGAACCGCTCACGCACCTGGTCTGGATTACTTCGGCGGTGTCCATCGGCATCACTTTTCTGGCAAGTTATTTTCTGCTTGCCCGGCAACCCGGGGTGCATCCGCAGCTTTGGTGGGTGCTCTCCATCATCATCAGCTGCGGCACGGTGGCCGGGGCGTTAATCCCCGAATTCACCAAGGTGTTCGTCAGCACGACCTCGCGCCATGTGAAAGAGGTCACCAACTGCTCCCGGCACGGCGGCGCGTCACTGAACATCCTGTCGGGGTTTGTGGCGGGGAACATGTCGGCCTTCTGGATGGGACTGGTCATCATGCTGCTGATGTTCATCTCGTATTACTTCTCGCAGAATCCGGCGGTGCTCACGCTGATGCCGGAGCATTTCAAATTCGCCACCCCGATCTTTGCGTTCGGCCTGGTCGCGTTCGGTTTCCTTGGCATGGGCCCGGTGACGATTGCCGTGGACAGCTACGGTCCGGTGACGGACAACGCCCAATCCGTCTATGAACTCAGCCAGATCGAAGGCCGTCAGGACATCAAGGCGGAAATCAAGCGGGATTTCGGCTTCGATGCGGATTTCGAAAACGCCAAATACCAATTGGAAAAAGGCGACGGCGCGGGCAACACCTTCAAGGCCACCGCCAAGCCGGTGCTGATCGGCACCGCCGTCGTGGGGGCCACGACCATGGTGTTCGGCATCATCATCCTGCTGGAAAATCTCTTCGGCAACGTAATCGCCAAACTTTCCATCGTGAACCCGGAAATCATTCTTGGCCTCATCGCCGGTGGCGGCGTGATCTACTGGTTCACCGGCGCCAGCACCCAGGCCGTCGTCACCGGCGCCTACCGCGCCGTGGTTTACATCAAGGAAAACATGAAGCTCGACGCCACGACGGCCAGCGACAAGGACAGCAAGGAGGTCGTGCGCATCTGCACCGAGTACGCCCAGAAAGGCATGTGGAACATCTTCATCGTGGTCTTCTGCTTCGCACTCGCGCTGCCGTTCTTCAATCCCTACTTCTTCATCGGTTACCTGATCGGCATCGCGTTCTTCGGCCTGTTCCAGGCCATTTTCATGGCCAACGCCGGCGGCGCGTGGGACAACGCCAAAAAAATCGTGGAGGTGGATCTCCGCCAAAAGGGGACCGAACTCCACGCCGCCACGGTGGTGGGCGACACCGTGGGCGATCCCTTCAAGGACACGAGTTCCGTGGCCATGAACCCGGTGATCAAGTTCACCACGCTCTTCGGATTGCTGGCGGTGGAAATTGCGGTGACCATGCCGGATCAACGTGCGAAGACGATCATTGGCGCCTTCTTCTTCCTGGTGGCGTTGATTTTTGTCTATCGGTCGTTCTACGCCATGCGCATTCCGGAAAACAAATAACCCGCCCTGCGACGCTGCATGCCGGAGCAGACTTCTGCTCCGGCTTTGCCTGCGCCCCCCGCCATCAGATCGCGCCCGCCAGAAAGGCCGTGTCGCTTTTTCGGTGGACAGGCTTGCTATGCTGGAGGCGTGAAGAAAACCAAATGGATCCTGTCCCGGCGGGAAATGCTGACGGCCTGGCGACGGCGTGATGCCCGTTACGACGGGCTGTTCTGTTTTGGCGTCAAATCCACGGGCATTTTCTGCCGCCCCTCCTGTCCGTCGCAACCCCGGGAATCGCAGCTCGAATTTTTTCACCAGGCCGCCGCGGCCCGTCGCGCCGGTTACCGCCCCTGCAAACGCTGCCGGCCCGAACTGGCGCCCGGACAACCCCCGGCCTGGCTGGCGCCATTGTTGCGCCGCACCGCGGGGCCGACCGATTGCAAGCTCCCGGCCCGGGAACTGCGCCGGCTCCACCTTCCCCCCGAACGCGTGCGACGGTGGTTCCAAAAGCATCTCGGCCTGAGCTTCGCCGAATGGAATCGCAGCCAACGGCTCGCCCGGGCCTTCGCCGCCATTCATGCCGGCAGGCGCCTGGATTCGGTGGTCTTCGATCACGGTTACGAATCCTTCAGCGGTTTCCGCAGTGCGTTTCTGCGCGCCTTCGGCCAAACTCCGCGGCGGACCATGACCGGCGATCATCTCCGGGTGGCGTTATGTCCGACGCCACTGGGCCCGATGCTGGCCGTGGCCCGGGGAGACGCCCTCTGCCAGCTGGAATTTGCGGATGTGCGCAACTGGGAACACAGCCACCACGCATTGCGACGCCGTTTCAACCTCCCTGTCGTCCGCCTGGACAACGCCGTTTTGCAACAGCTCCGGAGCGAACTGGACCAATATTTTGCCGGAACCTTGAAAAAATTTACCGTCCCCGTGGTGTGGCACGGTTCGTCGTTTCAATCCCGCGTCTGGCGTGAATTGCGCAAAATTCCGTACGGCAAAATTGCGAGTTACACCGAGGTCGCCCGGCGCCTGGGTGTCCCCCGCGCCGCGCGCGCGGTCGCCCGGGCCAACGCCACCAATCGCCTTTACCTCCTGGTTCCGTGCCATCGCGTAGTGGCAAAAAATGGAACGCTCAGCGGGTACGGCGGTGGCGTCTGGCGCAAGCGCATGTTGTTGAACCTGGAACATGCGGGCCATCTGTCCGGCCAAACCACCGGCGAAGTCCCGGCTCAAGGCACGTAGTCGCGCGCGGCCCCCCCTTTTCAGCGGTTCCGGTCGTCTGAAGATTGTGAAGCCGCCCTCCATCGGTTTATGTTTTGCGCGGCATGTTGTCCACGCAACCGGCTCCAGCAGGTCCACAATCCACTCGCTTTATGCCGTGGATCGTGGCCGTTGCGATGTTCATGCTGCAACTGGATGGCACCATCGTGAACACGGCCGTGCCCACCATGGCGGCCAGCTTCCAGGTCGCGTCCCTCAGCCTGAAATCCGTCATCACCAGCTACACCCTGGGACTGGCCGTGTTCATCCCGCTCAGCGGCTGGGTGGCGGACCGGTTTGGGACACGGCGCATATTCAACCTGGCCATCATCCTCTTCACCCTGGGTTCGCTGCTCTGCGGTCTCTCGCTCAATCTGCCCATGCTGGTCGCTTCCCGCATCCTGCAAGGCGCGGGTGCGGCCATCATGCTGCCGGTGGGACGCATTGCGTTGCTCCTCACGTTCCCGAAGTCCGAGATGATTCGAATCATGAATTACGTGATCGTGCCGGCGCTGATCGGACCGTTGTTGGGCCCGGTCACCGGCGGCCTGATCGTGCACTGGATGCCGTGGCGGATGATTTTTTTGTTGAACCTGCCCTTTGGGCTGCTCGGACTCTATCTGTCGCACCGGTTCATGCCTGAACACCGCAATCCGCACATCGGACGCTTCGACTTCCGCGGGTTTCTGCTGTTTGGGAGCGGCGTGGCCCTGCTCTCCTACGTTTTGGAAATCTTCGGGAAACATTTTCTGCCGCCAGCAGCCATTGGGGCGATGTTGGCGGCCGCCTTGATCCTGCTGTTTGCCTATGCCTGGCATGCGCAATCGCGGCGGCATCCGCTCCTGACGCTCAACCTGTTTGGCCTGCGCACGTTCCGCATTTCGGTGGTGGGTGGCTTCGTGACGCGCCTGGGCATCAGCGGCATGCCATTCCTGTTGCCGCTCCTCTACCAGATCGGATTGGGCTACACCCCATGGCAGGCGGGCTTGCTGACCATGCCTCAGGCAGCCGCCGCCATCGGCATGAAGCTCTGCACACAGCCGATTCTCGCCCGTTTCGGCCATCGCGTCATCTTGTTGCTGAACACCACATTGATTGGTCTCACCATCATGATGTTTGCACTTGTGAAAATCGGCACTCCCGTCTGGATGATCCTGTCCTTAAGCCTGCTGCAAGGCTGTTTCTCGGCGCTCCAGTTCACGAGCATGAACACCTTGACGTTTGCCGATACCACCGACGCCCAAACGAGTGATGCCAGCACCATTGCGAGCACCGCCCAGCAACTCTCTGTCAGCATCGGAGTTGCCGGCGCTTCGCTGATCACCGGCTGGTTCTTGGGCGGCATCCAGCACTCGGACTCGCACCAGTTGATTCCGGCGCTGCACCATGCCTTCATCACCCTGGGCCTGCTTACGATTTTGAGCGCCTGGACGTTCACCCGCCTGCATCCCGCCGACGGCGACAGCGTCAGCAATCGCGGCACGGGAAGGCAGCGCCAGCCGGCAACCACCGCCAAAAGGGGACATTTTCATCGAGTCCAGTAGGGGATATTCTCAAAGAGTCGGGACAATCCCCGGCACAAGAGTTGTGATCCGGCGTCCGTTCGTTTACCTTGAATCCGCAGTTCGTCGCAACTGCATTGGATTTCGTTTATGTCATTTCAAATCCTCAATCTGGAAGCGGTGGCGGAGTACCTGAATTTCACACCGGCGGAGGTTGAACAACGGGTCAAGGACCGGGTGATTCCTTTTGAGAAGCGCGGCGACCGGCTGATCTTCCGCAAGGGGGAAATTGACGAGTGGGCCTCGCAGCGCATCCTGGGTTTTTCCACCGAGCGGCTGGCCGCCTACCACGAAAAATCCAGCCGGCGGGCCCGCAAAATCCTGGCGCATGAAGCCATTTTACCCGAAATCCTCGCGGCGGGAACCATTGAACCCAGCCTGAAATCCCGGACCAAACCGGCCGTGTTGCACGACCTCGTCACCCTGGCCGACCAGACCGGCAAGCTCAATGACCCCAAGTTGCTGCGGAGCAGCTTGGCGGCGCGGGAGGACCTCTGTTCCACCGGCATGCCGGGCGGCTTCGCCGTGCCACATTTGCGGGTACAGGAGCCGTATCTGTTTGAGACCTCCTTTCTCGTGATGGGCCGGCTCGTCCGCCCCATTTATTTCGGCGCGCCGGATGATGAGCCGACCGACCTGTTCTTTCTGCTTTGTTGTCAGGACGATCGGTTGCACCTGCACACCCTGGCGCGCTTGTGCATGGTCGCCGTTAAAACGGACGCCCTGGCGCAATTGCGCAATGCCCCGGACGCGTCCGTCATGCGCGACATCCTGCTCGCCGCCGAACAGGAGGTTTTGGCCGCCCAGAAATCGCCTTGAAGCCGGCAGGGGGGGCAAGCCGGGCCGCTTACGACGGGCGCGCCGGCCAAAACGGCGGTTTTTCCGGGGCTTCTACTTCTCTTCCGACGTGGTCGCCACGTCCCTCTGCGCGTCCACCACTGTGGCCTCGGGCCAGCCATCGGCATTCCAGCGCAACGGCATGATGGCCAGCGTGGCTTGCCCGTTCATCAACAGGTTGCCCTCGAAATCGGAGGTGAACCATGTGCGCCCTTTGGCGTCCAACATACTCGCGTGCCCGGGACCGATGAGCGGGCCGTTGGTCGTGGCCAGAAACACGGTGCCCCCCTTGTGCAGCATGTCCACGCCGGCCTTGTCAAGGTACGGTCCGGTGATCGTCCGGCTGCGTCCGATGCGGATGTTGTAGGTGCTCTTCGGTCCCTGACAGCACGTTCCCCAGTTCACGAACAAAAAATAGAAATCATTCTGCCGGCACAAAAACGCCGCCTCGATGGATTCATTGTAGGCAAGTGAATACAACTGCGCATCGGGCGTCAGGCGCAACCCCGTTTGCGGGTCGAGTTGCATCAGTTTGATGCCGCTCCAGTACGAGCCAAACACCATCCACAAGGTGCCGTCCACATCGCGAAAAATCGCGGGATCAATCGCATTATATTGCGCGCCGGCCTGACCTTCCTGAGTGCGCACGACCGGACCATGATCCGTCCAATGATAGGCGGGATCCCCGGGGTCCAGGGTGGGATTGCTGGCCAGGCCGATGGCCGAGGTCATCTTGCCGAATGTGGATGCCGAATAGTAAAGCAGATAACGATCGCCCAGCTTGATGATGTCGGGCGCCCAATAGTTCAAGTGAGGATTTTTCGGAACGGCTTCCGCGATCCATGCGGGGGGCCGCTGAAATACTGGCGGACCGGGCACCCAGGTTTCCAGATCCTTGGAACGATAGGACGGCACCCCGCGGCCGGTGTAAAAGACCCAGTATTCATCCTTGCACTGGATGATGGTGGACGGATCGCGAGTCACGATGCCGCGACTGGCAGACTTTTCCAACGACTGCGCCGGATAGGCGGGCGGGACAAGGCCGGTCTGCGCCGGAAGACCCGGCGCCAGACAGATCATCAGCGCCCCCCAGCCGGGCCAGGACCGTTGCAGCAACCGCCGGTACTGAGAGTTCATCGCGCTTAGTGTGTGTGGGTACCGGCCCCGATGCAAGCCCCCCGCCACCACGGCTTTCTCCTCCGGCGCCACCCCGGGAAGCCGCCCGCATCCCGACCATCAGACGAACGGCTATTGATAATTCAAAACGACGTTGCCGCCCGAAAGCTGCACGCTCTGAATGTGGACGGCCTGCTGCCAGCCAATGCGGTAGAAGCGCGTCGCCCCGTTTTGCGGAACAATGATGCGCCTGGCGGCCGCATCCACCAGCGCATGCAGCTCGGCGGTATAGGGTCCTGCGGCCGTCGCGGCGGAGAAAACCTGCGGTGCGGCTGGCACAAAAACCAGGTAGTTCATGGTCAGGCCGTCCCGGTAGGCTTCGTTGTCTTCTCCATCAATCGTCGCGCGTAGGGTGTGGACGCCATTGAGATTCACCACCGCCAGCCCCCCCCCCGGCTGCACCAGTGGCGTATAGCGATAGTTGTGCGTGAAGAAGGTGCTGGGTACCTGGAAGCTTCCCAGGGCATTGGTGGATGATCCGGCGGCAATGCGATCCAGGCGCACCGGCATGGCCAGCCCGGCCGCGGCGCGCAAGTAAACGTTGTAGTATTTTGTCCCATCGAAGGTCCGCGTGTAATTCAACCACTCGCCGCCGCGCACCCGGGTCACCAGATATTCCTGCAACGTGGCATTCAGACCCGAGTATTTGCTGCGTTGCGTGTCGTAATGCCGTGAAATGCCGTAACCGATCGGGCCGAGGTCCGCATCCGCATCTCCATAGACATAATCGCCCGTGTTACCCTGCTGGGTGCCGACGGGATCATAATGCCGGTATTGACTGTTCAGACTCCTCGGACCGTAGTCCGTATCGTAAAAATCCGTCGCCGGCTCCCCAACCTGGTCAACGTAACCCACCCCCGAATTGATCAGCGTGCCCGCGTCATAAGCCGGGTCGTAGTCGTAATATCCTGATGCCGGCGGGTCGTTGAGATACGCGCCTCCATTAAAATCATAATCCTCGGACTCAATGACCTTGACCGCGGAACTGGCCAGAAAGGCGTCGGAGAACGTATCGAAAGTCCATTCATTCGTGGTGCGCCGCTGCAATACATCCTCCACCACAATCCGCGCGTCATACACCACGTTCGACGCCAGTCCGTTAAACGACACGCTCACATTTGTCGCAGGCCCGGTCAGGACCAGGTCCTCCGACACATCCACGCCATTGAGGTATAACCTGATGGCGCCGGGATTGATGTTGTTGGTCGGGGTCAGGGTGGTGGCATGGAACGTAATCCCACTGGCCGCCGGATGGAAATTTTTGAAGGACGCCGGCGTCCGGTTCACGACCTGCGGCACTCCCGGTTTCCCGTGCGCAATGGCCGGCGCGGCGACCGGGCCGGGCGGAGCGGTCTCTCCCACGTAAAAATTGTCGAAAGTCACGTCCACATTTGAGATGTAGTCATTGTTCGCCAGCTTGTAGGCAAACACCCCTACGCAACCGTAACGCGGAGTGAGATTGTAGCCGCCATTGTATTGGTAGGACGTATCCCCGGTCATGCTCAGAAGCGGCGCGGTCAGGTCGTTCACGTCGTAGATGCTGGCCGTATAAACAGCGGGATTGGCGTCCAGGGCATTGGTATTGGACAACACGAGTCGATAGGTCCGGCCGGGCACCCAACGGAAGCGGGACTGCGTCACGGCAACCGGCAGGCCCAGGCTGGAACGGTATTGAAAAATGTCGTAATTGACGGTCCAGATGCTCATCTGGCCGGCATGCCCCAATGGTCCCAGGTTGCCCGGACCGGTATAACTCCGGTTGTTATGCAGCCGGACATTGAAAGTGATGCCGTTGGGAGCATCTGGATTCAGCGGATCGGTGGAGTAGAACCAGCTGCTTTGGGGAAGGGCATCATTGCCCGCCACCCGGGCAATCAATCCCACCACCAGATCACTGTCCTGGCTGGTATCCCAGGCCACGACATCCACCGCCGCGTAAAAGTTGGTGTACACCCGGTTCGTAAACAGCGCATACACCCGCGCGTTGGTGTCCGAGCCGGAGAGCATGGGCGTTCCCTGCAACCGATAAGCCTTCCCTCCCAGACCATCGGCGGGAAAGGTGACAGTGGCGGGATGTTCCGTGGACTTCAACCAGCCGGTATCGCTGCCGCTGTCGAAATCATAATACACCTGGGCGAGCAACCCGCCGGCATACAGCCACCCCGCCGCAACCACCAGCAGTGTTAATCGGCGGACGCGGGAGAGATCCACGCTGCGACCGGGAAATTTTGTGTTGGTTTTCATGATGATGCGGAAATTGAAGATGGGGTGTTGATGGATGGTTGTGTCACCGCAATGCCTCCCGGCCGCCGGACGATGAAAAGCCGCCTCTCAACGAGGCGGCCTTCCGAGAATATCCTTGAGCCGGGGTTCGAACATTCAGGGTTTACGGCGGCTCCGCAAACCGAACAAGCCCGCAACTCCCAGACCCACCAGCGCCAACGCCGAAGGCTCGGGCACCGTGGCCACAATCACACCGTTCCACAACTCGCTCCGATTTGAACCGGTCGTGGCCAGAGAAACCGGGAGGATCAAGGTGTCGCCATAAAGTCCCGTCCCGGTCAACGACACCAACGCCGCCGAAGTGTTGGCCGCGTCATTGCCATTATTGAGCGGCGACGTGCTAAGATCGACCTGGTATGGGCTGCCGTTGATGTAAATGCTATAATCGAGCGCGCCGGAATCAAACCCGAAGGTCATTCCCGCCGGCGCAACCCCATCCTGCGCCGTGCCGCCCGTAATATCGAATACGATGTCCCGATAGACGCCATAAATCTGCGCGAAACCATAGCCGGGAACGGCTCCCTGACCGACCATGCCGTAGTTTTCAACTCCATTTACAGTGTTGTTCGGCGGCCAAGTGAACGGAGCGGCCGGATTCACCAGGGCGGTAATGCTGCTGCCGCCACTGAAGGTCAACACCCCTCCACTCAAGCTGGCTTTGATGGCGCCGCTGAAATGCGCGACATCCCCTCCGGGCGCCAGCGGGGCAAAGTTCAGGCCAAAGGCCTGTCCCGAAAGCGTAATGGTGCTCAACGAACTGTTGATGTAATACACCGTTTCCTCCACAACAGAGGCTGGACTTGAGAGCGGTGCCGTTACGACGGCGCAAGCCATCAAACCACCGGTCACGCCGGCCAGTCTGGATTTAAATTTTTTCATAATATGCCTGTTGAAATATGGGTTCGATCTTCTGTGGTGACTGCGTTTATTCTTGGGTTCCGGTTTAATTCCGAGTATGGGCGGACCCTAATGAACATCCATCGTCATGTCAAGATTTTTCCTGGTCGCGCGAGCGGACGGAGACCTGCCACCATCAGGTGCATCGCCCTGGGAAGCCGCCGCCGGTTTCAACACGCAAATCGCTCGCTGCAGCAATGCCGGTGTGTCCCGCCAGGTGTTCTTCAATCCTGCGCCTGAACTCTTGGGCCATGCCGGCGGGCCCACCCGGGCCCACGCGGGCCGCGGGCGTAGGCCCGGCAGACCAAATTCACCCAACCTCCGGCTGCTCCGCGCACGACTCCGTCCGCAACGGCTCGTCGCCACCAGCAACCCGGCCAGGACGCCGACGGTCACCGCGGCGGAAGCCCCCTATGGGTGGCCACGAATTGGCGTGTTCAGCAAAACCAACCGGCGTGAACCGCCTTTTCCGTTTTTTACTTGAACCCGGTCCTTCAGACGCGTAGGAGAATCGCAACATGCCGATTCATTTGCCGCCGTTCTCGCGTCGCGCTTTTCTGAAGCGATCAATGCTCGCTGGAGCCGGTCTGGCGCTGGCCCCGTCGCTGACGCTCGCGGAGCAAGCTGCAGAGACCGAGTCGTGGGCGCTGTTGTCCGATCCCCACATCGCCACGGATGCCGCCAGGGTGGTGCGGGGCATCAACATGACCGGGCATTTAATCGCCGTCGGCAAAGAAGTGTTGGAACGGCCGGAGCGCCCCGCGGGCCTGCTGATCTGCGGCGATCTGGCCTACAACCAGGGGACGCCCGGTGATTACGCCCAATTGCTCACCCTGCTGCATCCGATGCGGGCGGCGGGATTGCCCATGCACCTGGCTCTCGGCAATCATGATCACCGGACAAATTTCTGGACCGCCTTGCCGGCGGAGGACCCAACCCCACGTCCGGTCGCGGACAAACAGACCGCCCTGCTCCAGACGCGGAAGCTGAATTGGTTCATGCTCGATTCGCTGGAGAAAACGCGGCAAACCCCGGGGGAGCTGGGTGCCGCGCAATTGCACTGGTTGCAGACAACGTTGGACGCCCACCCGGCCAAACCCGCGGTAATTTTCGTCCACCATAATCCGGGCTCGGCCGAAAACACCGGAGCCCTGAAGGACACGGCAGCACTGCTGGAGGTGATCCGACCGCGACGTCAAGTCAAGGCCTGGATTTTCGGACATACCCACGTTTGGAAGCTGGCCGAAGATTCCAGTGGCATTCATTTGGTGAACCTGCCCGCAGTCGGATATGTGTTCCGGCCGGACGCCCCCTCGGGCTGGGTGCATGCGACGGTGCGCGACGACGGCCTGTCCGTGGAACTGCGCAGCTTGGACGGCCAACACCCTGATCATGGCCGGAAGTTCAATCTCGTCTGGCGCCCGGCATAAGCCGGGTTCCAATTTTCCCCTGGTTGGTGAAATTTAAACTCGCCTCCTCCACCAAATGCTGCTTTCCTTGCCCCGCAGCAGCAGCGTGGCAACTCATTGAACACGGTGACAAAGCTGCGCGGTTAATTGTGGGGAGTGTGCTTTTGCCCGTCCCGTGGTGAATTCCGGTCGGAAACGTTGATTTTATGAACAAAATTTCATCTCCAAATTCCTCCACGCTTTCTCGTCGCGATTTTGTGCGCACCACCGCCCTGGCAGCCGGCGCGGTGGCATTGAGCGGACCGTTCATTCGCACGGCCAGCGCCGGAGAGCCGGGGGCCAACTCCAAAGTGCGCGCCGGGCTGATTGGCTGTGGAGGCATGGGCAGCGGCGACCTTGAGTGCTTCTTCCTCAATCCGGAGGTGGACTGTGCGGTGATTGCCGACATTGATGACAGCCACCTGGCGAACGGCGCCAAACTATGTGAAAAGCATTCCCGCCCGAAACCGGATTTGGTGCGCGATTTTCGCCGCGTACTCGACCGCAAGGACGTAGACTTGGTGATCATTGCCACGCCGGACCACTGGCATGCGTTGCCAACGGTCATGGCCTGCCAGGCGGGCAAGGATGTGTACGTGGAAAAGCCGCTGGCCACCACGGTGGACGAGGGCCGGGCGATGCTGACGGCGGCGCAGAAACACAACCGGATCGTGCAGATGGGGTCCCAGTGGAAGAGTTGCACGCACATCATCGAGGCGGCGGAATTCGTGAAATCCGGCAAACTCGGCCCCGTCAGCATGGTGCGGGCGTGGGCGTGGCTGGACTGGCAGCCGCAACTGGAAGCACTTCCCGATGGCCTGCCTCCCGCCGGAGTGGATTACGATTTCTGGTTGGGCCCCGCCCCCAAGCGCCCGTTCAATCCCAATCGCTTTCATTACAATTTCCGCTGGTTCTGGGATTATGCCGGCGGGTTGATGACCGATTGGGGCGTGCATTTGATCAACATGGCTTTGATGGGCATGCCGCCGGTGCCGCCCAAAACCGTCTGCTCCAGTGGCGGCACCTTCGTGCAACGCGACTCGCGCGAAACGCCGGACTCCCAAATCGCCCTGTATGAATTCCCCGATTTCATTTTGGAATGGGAGCACAAGAGCGGGGTCGGGGTCGGCTTGAACAACCGCTCGTGGGGCGTCTCGTGGAGCGGCACCGAAGGCACGATTCTGCTCAACGACGCCGGTTGGGAATTGGTGATCGAAAAGCGCAAGGCCAATCTCGAACCGGAAAAACACAAAAGCAGCGGCGATCCGCGCCCGGCCCATGTCCGCAATTTCCTCGATTGCGTGGTGTCCCGCAAACCGCCAGTGCTGAATTTGGAGCTCGCGCATCACGTTTCCACGGTGGCGCACCTGGGCAACATCGCGTTCCGCAGCGGCAGCAAACTGGTGTGGGACGCGGAGAAGGAACGGATTACGAATGATTCCCGCGCCGACAAACTGCTCGGTGTGAAATATCGCAAACCGTGGAAGCTGCCCTACGCAAAGCGCGCCTGAGCAGTTTGCCCCCGCGATTCCCGCAGACCCCGTCCGTGGCCGAACCGGGGAGAACAGACTGCTGGGGCGCGTCACGCAAAGCGACCGTCCGTCCGGACTGATTTCAGGGAACACCGGGGGGCGCGGCCAGCCGGGTTGCCCACCCTCGTAACGCCAGGCGCAGTCCTCCGGCTGGCGGAGCACCTGTTCGTCGTGAATGGACCGACGCAACGCGGTCGGCGAAAGGTCCAGCACGGGAGTGCTCCCGGCACTGACCAACGCCAGCAAGCCCCACCCGCCCTGCGGGCGCCCCGCCAACGGCGCGACCGTTCTCGCGACTGGCTGCGGGAGGAATCGGAAGACCAGCGCGCAGCGGCAACCGCAACCCGGCGCCGGGCGGCATCGTCGCTCAGGCGGCGGCCTGATTTTCTTTCCGGCGAATGATGGGTTTGCCTTCCCCAAGCACCGCCGGCCGGGTGATTTTGATGTGGAAGATGTCGGGGCTGCCCGGGACCTCGTACATCACTTCGAGCATGATCTTTTCAATCAACGCCCGCAGCGCGCGCGCCCCCGTGCCTTTTTTGTGCGCCTGCGCGGCGAGTTCCGCCTTGGCCTCGGCGGTGAATTCCAGTTTCACGCCATCCATGGAGAGGAGTTTGGCATACTGCTTGGTCAGGGCGTTGCGCGGCTCGGTGAGGATGGTGACGAGTTGTTCCTCGGAAAGCTCGGCCAGGGTGGTGATGACGGGGAGTCGCCCCACGAATTCCGGGATGAATCCGTATTGCAATAAATCCTCCGGCTCCACGTGGGTCAAAATTTCGTCGCGACCTGCCGCCGCCATTTTTTGCGCCTGCTGCACCGCCGCGAAGCCCATGGTGTGGCGGCCCAGCCGGCGCTGGATGATTTTCTCCAGGCCGATGAACGCGCCCCCACAGATAAACAGCACGTTGCCGGTGTTGACGCGAATGTATTCCTGTTGCGGATGCTTGCGGCCGCCCTGCGGCGGCACGTTGCAGATCGTGCCTTCCAGAATCTTCAACAGCGCCTGCTGGACACCCTCGCCGCTGACATCCCGGGTGATGGATGGCCCCTCGCTCTTGCGGGTGATTTTGTCGATTTCATCAATGTAAACAATGCCGCGCTGGGCGCGCTTCACATCATAGTCGGCACTTTGCAGCAGGCGGAGGATGATGTTCTCCACATCCTCCCCCACGTAGCCGGCTTCGGTCAGGGTGGTGGCATCGGCAATGGCAAAGGGGACATCCAGAATTTTGGCCAGGGTGCGGGCGAGCAGGGTTTTGCCGGAGCCCGTGGGGCCGATCATGAGAATGTTGCTCTTCTCGATTTCCACATCCGCCAGGGCGCGGGAGGCGGACTCGCCGGCCTCGTTGCCTTGGTCCGCGGGGGGCACCGCCGGGAGTTGAATCCGTTTGTAGTGGTTATGCACGGCGACGGCCAGGGTTTTCTTGGCCTGCTCCTGACCGATGCAATGCAGATCCAGCTGATGCTTGATCTCCGCCGGCTTGGGGACGGTGAGGCGCGGATGTTTCTTTTGTTCCTGCAACTGCGTCTCCCGATCGAGGACGTTTTTGCAGAGAATGATGCAGTTGTCGCAGATGTACACGCCCGGCCCGGCGATCAGCTTCTTCACTTCGGCGTGCGATTTGCCGCAGAAGCTGCACATCGTGAGATTGGTGGGTCGGGCCATGCGCCGGCTCCTGCTCAATGCTTCTCTGCGCCTGGAATCTCCTTGCGTGATTGCACCACGTGATCCACCAGCCCGTAATTCCGGGCCTCTTCGGCGCTCATAAAATTGTCACGGTCGCAGTCTTTTTCCACCTGGTCCGCCGGTTTGCCCGTGTGTTTGGCGAGGATCTGGTTGAGCGTGGCTTTCAGCTTGAGCATGTGTTTGACGCGAATTTCCACGTCGCTGGCGGGGCCTTCCGCGCCGCCCAGCACCTGATGAATCATGATGTTCGAGTTGGGGAGGGCGTATCGCTTGCCTTTTGCGCCCGCGGCAAGCAACACGGCGCCCATGCTGGCGGCCTGGCCCACGCAATAGGTGTTCACATCGCAGGTCATGTATTGCATGGTGTCGTAAATGGCCAGGCCCGCCGTGACGCTCCCGCCCGGCGAATTGATGTAAAGATGCACGTCCTTTTTGGGGTCCGCCATTTGCAGGAACAGCAACTGGGCGATCACGATGTTGGCGACCTGGTCGTCCACCGGCGTGCCGAGGAACAGGATGCGATCCACCAGCAAACGTGAATAAATGTCCCAGCTGCGTTCGCCGCGGCCGGTCTGTTCCACCACGATGGGAACGAGAAAATTGTTTGGCTCAACTAAGTTGCTCATTCGCGTCGGCAAGCTACTGGAGGGGCGGGAGAGCGTCAAGGCCGGGCGAAATCCGCTCCGAAACGCCGAACGAAAGTTTGACCTGCGCCGCCGGAGTGGATTAGTATCCGCCGAAATTACGGCCGGACGGGCGGAAACGCCGTCGCATCTTCCATGGAAATATATTTTGTACTCCTCTGTCTGGCGGCCGTCATTGGACTTTACTTCTACAACAACCCCCTTGGACACGGCAATTGGTTCCTGCTGCGCCGGTTCATCAACTGGTTTCCGCTGGGGATGACGTACGCGTTCCTCTACATGGGACGCTACAACCTGCAGGTTTCCAAAAACGCGCTGGGCACCCTGATGAGCAAGGAGGACTTCGGCATCATTTTCGGGGCGGGCACGTTCGTCTATGCGTTCTCGTTTCTGGTCAACGGTCCGCTGGTGGACAAGCTCGGCGGCAAATTCGGCATTCTCATCGCCGCGCTCGGTTCCGCCGCGGCCAACATGGTTCTGGGAGGGCTCACGTACTTCGTAGTTTTGGGCAGGCTCCAGGTCAACCTGGTGCTGGCCTACGCCGTGGTTTACGCGGTCAACATGTATTTCCAGAGCTACGGGGCGGTCTCCATCATCAAGGTGAAGGCCTACTGGTTCCATGTGCGGGAACGCGGCGTGTTCGGGGCGATTTTCGGCACGCTGATTTCCTTTGGCATCTATTTCGCCTTTGATTGGGGGGCGGCCATTGTCAACCTGACCAAGGCGGGGCCATTGGAATCCGCCGGATGGCTCCATCGGCTGCTGCGCCAGGTTTTTGCGGTGGACACCGCCGCGGTGGACGCGACGTGGGCGGTCTTTTTCATTCCGGCCGTCATCCTGCTTTTCTGGGCGGCCCTGGATTGGTGGTTGATCAAGGACACGCCGGAGGAGGCTGGATTTCCCTATCTGGACACCCACGATGCGTCCTCGGGGGAAATGCACCTTCAACTCACCACCATGGATTTGTTGAAACGGATCTTCGCCAGCAAGCTGATGCTGGTGATCGCCGCGGTGGAGCTGACTTCCGGGGTGCTGCGCAACGGCATCATTCAATGGTACACCATTTTTGCGCACGAGGTGCCGCAGGCGGGGGCAAAATATTTTCAGGACAACTGGGGATTTTTACTCTGCGTGTTCGGCATCGCCGGCGGATTCACGGGGGGATTGGTGTCGGACAAACTGTTTCAGTCCCGACGGGGGCCGCCCGCGGCCCTGTTGGGCGCGGTGATGTTTCTGCTGACGAGCCTGATGGTGGTCTTCTTGTTTCGCTCCGCGGTCGCCGTCGCCCTGCTGGCGTTGCTGATGTCGGCCGCGGTGATTGGAGTGCATTCGCTCATGTCCGGAACGGCGGCGGCGGATTTTGGCGGGCGCAAGGCCACGGCGACCTGTTCCGGCATCGTGGATGGTTTCGTGTATCTGGGCAGCACCATCCAATCGCTCGGCATCGGTTTTTTGACGCCGGAAGTCCACGCGCCCAGCCCCACGGCCCACGCCGTGTTCAGCTTCAGCGAACTGGCGGGACGCAGCTGGTATTGGTGGCCGGTGTTCTTGATTCCATTCGCCATCCTCGGCACGTTGCTGGCCGGGTTCATCTGGTACGAATTGCCGGCGGCCACGCGGAAATACCTGGCGCAGTTGCAACCGAAAGCGGCGCCGCCGCAAAAGGAGTAAGCCCCGGGCCGCCGCGCTTCAGCAGCAGCGGATGTTTTCCACCGCCAACAATTTGCGCTTCCAATCCAACCCGCCCCCGAAGCCGCCCAGCCGGTGATGGGCCCCGAGGACCCGGTGGCAGGGAATCAGCAACGGAATGGGATTGGCGCCACAGGCGCTCCCGACTGCGCGCACCGCCTTGGGGCGTCCGATCGTTGCCGCCACTTCGCCATAACTTCGCGTCTGGCCGAGGGGGATGTTCGCGAGCGCGCACCAGACGGCCCGTTGGAATGCCGTGCCCTGCGCAAGGTCCAGAGGGGGCAGGACCGCGGGCGGGCGTCCGCTCAAAACCGCCTTTACCGCCGCGGCGGTCTGACGCTGCCAGGCGCGAATTTGCGGCGGCAGACGGCCCGGGGTCGGCGTCGGGGGCATGGCCGCACCAGGAAAGCGCAAACCCGCCAAACCGACCCCCGAGTAGCTCGCGAGAAAGTCACCAGTGTTCGTGACGATGGGAAGGCAGTAGTAGGGCGGCACGGCGCGCAAGGGTTTGCAAGGTCAGCGGTGATGGAGGTACCACCACAGTGTCCCGAACAAAACGATGAACAGGACGGCGGCAAAGAAGATGAAGCGGTTACGGGCGATCCGCCGCTCCTTGCGCAGGGGACGTAATCCCTGCACTCCGCCTGCAGCCAGATAGTTCACCAGTTGGGGATTGCTGGTGTTTGGCCCGGTGAAGAAGCGGCGGAGTTTCTGGAGCAGCGCGGGGACATTCAGTTTGCGCGTGCCGAACTCGTTGAAGTGCTCGGGGAGGTTGGGCATTTCATTCTCCGTGGTGATGCGCTCCTGGCTGATTTCTTCAAAAACCGGCTCAGGATTGGGTGCGGCTGGCGACCGGGTCGTGGCGGTTGGCAGCGCATGCATCACAGTGACGCCCCGGGGCACCGCGGTCGAGCGCAGCCGCGGCACGCGGTCCGGCGCCTGGTGGAGCTGCTGATCAAGTCGTTGAATTTCCGCTTCAAGCGCGGCAATCTTTACGTTCAGCTCCTGCGCCCGATCGGAAATCGGGTCCGGTTTTTTCTTCCACCAACTCATGCGTCGCGACGGTCTGCCGGGGGGTCAGCGCGGTCCCCACAGCATCGCCACCAACACGCCCAGTGCGAGCAATGCGATCATTGCCAGCGGCCAGGTGAGGGCCAGCCCCATCTTGCAAAGTTGCCCGAAACTGAGCGTCGTCAAGTCAGGTCGCCCGGCGGCGGAACGCCCCGGCGCCTCCCTGGATTGCGCGGTGTTTTCGTTGGCCAGAACGTCAAATTTCAACCGTGCTCCGTTCCATTCCAGCCGCGCGTTTTCAATCGTGGTCAGGGCCCGGGTGAGTTCGACGTTGAACTGCTCCTTGGACCAGCCCTCTTCGTTGATGCCGCGCACCTTGACCAGGGCGTCACGCAGGTTGGCAACGGTTTTGTTCATCTGCTCGGCATCGCGGCGGGCGGCGAACTCCGCCTCCTCGAGCAACCCCAGTCCCCGGGTCAGGTTCTGGATCAACTCCTGGCGTCCGGTTTGAAATTCCGTCTGGCGGCGGCGCACTTCCTCGAGCGCGGCGCGCTCACGTTCCAGCTCCTCCTGGGCGCGTTTCAGATCCGCCAGCTTGCGCTGCGCTTCGGCAACCCGCGAGTCCACCTCCTCCCGCGAAGGCGCGCGCGTCCCTCCGGCGACACTGTGGGCGGGAGACGACTGGTGGATGAAATCCGCATCGACAAACTCCGTGGCATCATATTCCGTCGGCATGCGGCGACTGTATGTCCACCGGGAAAAACTGTAAAGGAATGTATTGGCCGAAAATGACTCCTGCACTGGCGCGCGCGTTGGGCATCCGGATTGAATTAGGCTGTGCGGACCGGGACATAATTGCTATGGTTTGTCCGGGCGGCCCCGTAGCTCAAATGGATAGAGCAGCGGTTTCCTAAACCGTTGATTCCAGTTCAATTCTGGACGGGGCTACCATCGGCCGAAGCCTCGCTCCATGGGGCTCTGGGGAGGGATGGTGAATACCCCCGGTGACGGGGCGTCTATCCCTTGACAGATGAGGGAACTGTGCAACAAAGGTAAAGTTATGAAAAGCCGCCATTTTCTCCGCTACGTTTTGATGGGCACGGGCGTTGCAGTGCTGGCGCTCTCCGGCTGCAGGCAGCAGAGCGCGCGCGGCTCCTCCCCCTACTACGTTACCAGTGAAACGGTGGTGGCCGACGCCCTCCCCTCCGTTGCGTCCCCGATGCCGCCGGCCGCGTCAACTACAGTCCCGGCAAATGACGCAAACGTTCCGCCCCCGGCCACGACGGAAGCCCCGGCAGTCGCATCACGCCCTGCTCCAGCGGCTGCGCCCGCCGCGTTGATCATCAGCAATGCTCCGGTCCCGGTGGTCCCCGAGAGGTTGCGGGTTTCCCAGGCGCTGAGTGACGTCATTGACATGGCGCAATCCGGCGTGGATGAACAGGTGATTTTGACCTACGTGACCAACTCCTCGGCAGCGTTTCTTCTGGGGGCGGAGGAAATCATTTATCTCAAGGATCTGGGTGTTTCCAGCGAAATCATTACCTCCATGATGGAGCGCGATCAGAGTTTGAAGACGGTATGGGGAATCCAGACGCCTCCCTCGGTCGCCAGTGTTCCCGCGGGAGAGGAAACGGCGACGGCCGCGGCCCCCACGTACGTGTCCCCGCCCCAGCCGGCGTCCGAGCCGGCAGCGCCAGCGCCGGTCGAAGCCACGGATGAGTATTTTGATGCCGCACTTTCACCCTATGGCACCTGGGTGACGATTGACGGTTACGGCCGGGTCTGGCGGCCGACAATTGTGGTGCGGCATCCGGGATGGCGGCCTTATTCCGACGGTGGACGCTGGGTTTACACCGACTTCGGCTGGTATTGGATGTCGGATTACTCGTGGGGATCGGTGGTGTTCCATTATGGGCGGTGGTTCAATGATCCGCGGTGGGGTTGGTGCTGGTGGCCCAACCGGGTCTGGGGGCCTTCATGGGTGTCCTGGCGTTACGATAATGACTATTGTGGCTGGGCGCCGTTGCCGCCGAATTCCCTTTACACTCCGGGGGTCGGCTTCAGCTATTTCGGCAGCTCCGTCGGGGCCAGTTTTGGGTTCCATCTGGGCGTTGGCTCGTGGTTGTTTGTCCCGTGGGCACGTTTCTGCGACCCTCATCCCTATCGCTACCACCTGTCGAGCGCCCGGTCGGTCGCCATCTTCAATCAAACCACCATCGTCAACAATTATGGCAGCGGCAACCACACCACAGTCATCAACCGGGGCATTTCCCCGGATCGGGTGCGGGAGCGGGCGCGGACGGAAGTGCGCACCGTCAGCTTGCGAAGCGAACCGGCGAGCCAGGGCGGAATCCGCAGCGACCGGTTCGAGAATGGGGGGCGCACCCTGGTGGTGGAGCGTCCTGCGCTGTCCCGGCCCGCACGGGGAGCCATCGCCGAGTCCGTCACCCCGGCTGCCCGGCAATTCCGTTCCCCGCGGGATGTCTCGGAAAACCGGACTGAACTGAACCGCGAAAATCGCCCGGCGGCTGGAGCGAAAACGTTTGAGGGAATTTCATCCGGGGCGGCGCGCGCCGATCGGAATCTTCTTGTTCGCGACCACGAACCGCACACCAGCCTCCAGCCGGCCAAGCCGGCGCCGAGTGTTTCCCAACAGTCACCGGCAACACCGGCAACACCGGCAACCCGCCCGACGCCGATCTTCGACAAACCCGTTACCGTGAGGCCTCAGCCCACCCGGCCGCAATCTGTTGCCCCGGTCCCGCGCAGTTCGGCACCAACGGTCATCGGAGGAACACCACGCTCCTCCGGGCGGGATTATTCGGTCTGGAGCACGCCAGGCAGCCAGCCGCAACGCAACTGGAATCAACCGGCAAACCGTGCGGACGGAAATCCCGGAACCGAGGGGCGGTTAACCCCCAATGGAAATCCGCGTCCTCAGATCAATCGTACGTTCACCCCCCCATCACGCGAGACGCCGTCCGACCGCTGGCAATCGTCACCCAGAACGCTCAGCCCCCGGATTGAGCCGCGCTACACGCGGCCGAATTATTCCTCCCCGCGAGTTGCCGAATCACGTGCGTTTACTCCCCACCCGGTGAATCCGCCAGCGACCTTTGCGCCATCGGCACCCTCCCGCCCCACCTTCAATCCGGCGCCCGCGGCTCCGGCCCGGCCGGCAGCACCGGTCCCGTCAGAAGGTCGGAGCGCACGCCCGGGAGGTCGTTAAGTCAGAATAAGGCATTCCATGAAAAATGGGGCATTGTTGTTTGCGGCCGTTTTGGCGGTTTGGTGCGGTTCAACCGGCGGTCGGGCCGCGACCACGAATCTGTTCTCGACTGGATTTGAAGCGGCGGAAGGATATTCAACGGATCAGGATCTGGCTGGACAACAAAACTGGCAATCGGAAGGCTCCGGGGGCAACGGCATCATTCCCGGCGCATTACAAGAACAGTCGGCATACATTGGCTTTTCCCCGCCGGAGCCGGCCGATGCGAGTCTGGTGTTGTGGCAGCCCATTAATTTTGCTCCGCTCACCGCCGGCCGGCCCTTGGTGAAATTCCGGGTGCTGGTGAACATTTCCGATTCGTCAAACGGCGAGTACGACATTTTCCGCTGGAGCGTCTATAATCACCAGGTCAACCGGTTGTTTTCCATTGATCTGGACAATCTGTATCTCGACGTGAGTTACCGGCTGGATGGCACGAACGCCACCGTGTTCACCTCGATCCCGTTTGTCAACAACAGCAATTATCTGCTGACGGTCACGATGGACTTCGCGGCCAACCGCTGGAGCGCCACCTGGAACGACGCGATCATTGCCACCAATCAACCGCTCACCACCACCAACGCGCCGCTGACGTTGGGCGACATTGATGCCATCTGGCTGTTCAATCGGACCGCCATCACCAACAGTCAGGGACAAATCGAATACGTCAACGCGCCGGGCGACAATTACATGCTGTTCGACAATTATCAGATCACCGCCGAAGCCCTGCCGCCGCCACAAGCGCAGCTGCAACTGCTGGGACGCACCGCCGCGGGCTGGGGGTTGCTCCGCGTCTTGGGACGCACGGGGGATCGCTGGGCGGTGGAGGCCACCACGGATTTCACGGCCTGGAGTCCGCTCAAAACCAACATCATCTCGGATGGCTCGTTTGACGCCGTGGACACCCATTCCGGCTCGTTGGACCGGCGCTTTTATCGGGCGCGTTTCGTGCCCTGATCAACGCAGCTTGAGTTCCACACCGTGGCGTTCCAGCGTGCTCCCCTCAAAACGTGCCAGCCGCGCCAGGGCGATGTTGTAGTCGGCCAGGGCGCGGATTTCCGCCGAGCGGGCGGCGGTCAATTTGCTTTGCAGGTCCAGGACGACGAAGCTGGTGCTCTTTCCCTTTTCAAGTTTCATCTCTTCAGCGCGTAAAGCCTCCTCGGCGTAGGCCCGCGCCTGCCTGGTGGCATCCACCCGCTCCAGACTGGAGCGCGCCACGGCGATGGCGTTCTCGATTTCAATCATCGCATTTTGCTCCAGTTGTTTGAGCACCAACTCCAATTGATCGCGGGTGGTGCGCGCCGCCTTGTAATTATTGCGCGCGCCGATGTTCCCCAGCGGAATGGTCAGCTGGGCGCCATAGGCGTAATAAGTGTTGTCCAGATTCCGCACCTGTTTGAACGCCTGACCGGTGTTCCGGGCCGAGCCGGCGTAACCTATGTCCCCCACCAGATCCAATTGCGGATAGCGTTGATTGTCGGCATAGACCACCCGCTTCTCCTGCATCTGCACGTCAATGCGCGCCTGCTGCAAATCCGGACGATCCGCCATGCCGCGCCGCCAGCTGTCCTGCAAACTCAACGGCTGCGGCACGGCGCGGAGCGTGTCAGTGGGATGGATTTCCGTGGTCAACCACGCCGCGTAATCATCGCTGAGCAGATTCTTGAGGGCCCGCTGCTGGGTGCCCCGATTGGAACGGGCCTCGAGTAAATCCGCCTGGCGCGAGGCCGCCTCGGACTCGGCCTGTCGTTCGTCCAGCGGCGCGAGCGCGCCCACCTCCACGCGGCGGCGATTTTCGGCCACCAACCGTTGGGCGAGCTCCAGCGCCTTCTCCTGCACCTTCACCGTTTCCTCGGAATAAATGAAATTGTAATAGGCCTCTTCGACGGCGGTGATGGTCTGGATGATTTGACTGCGCAACTGCACTTCCGAGCGTTGCAGGTTCTTGCGGTTCAAAAAAATCTGCAGGCGTGTGCCGTCCACCCAGAAATCCTTCAACAACGGCTGGCGCAGTTCAAAGAAACCCACATTGGCCGCGGCGTTCTCGAACGGGTTGCGCGTGGGCAGCGTGCCGTAATTGGTGCTGTAGAGGTAGCCGGACGGCAGGCCGGTGTTGATGTCGTAAATGGCATTTGTGGTGATGAAGGAGTTGCCGGGGTCAATCACGGCTCCGGGGGAATTCCCCGAGCGGTCACTCACCGTCGCGCCAAACGTATAGCGCGTCCCCCAGGGAAGCAACCCGCCAAGGGAACCGTTGAAACTGTCAATCTCGCTTTCGGTGCCGGTGTACGCCCGGCTTTGCTCGTCCAGGCCGCCAGGCGACAACTCGTAATTATGCCGGCCACTCAACGAGAAGGTGGGATCGTAACCCGCATAGGCGCTTTTGAGGGAGAAACCCGCGATCTCCGGATCCATCCGGCTGATCTGCACGTCGAGATTATGTTCCAGCGCAATGCGGATGCAGTCGCCCAACGACAACATCCGGTGTTGCACCTCCAATCGTTTTTCCATGGTGGTGCGGACCTGCTGCTCCAGGTCATCGGCCATCACGGCCGCGGAGATCAGAACCAGCAGGCCAGCCAAGGTTAATTTTCTCATGGTCAATCCAGTGTGAGGAACTTGTCCAGTTGCGTCAATCTGACGCGGCACGATTCAGACGATCCACGATGCCGCGCCATTCAGGTCCCGCCGGCAAAGCTTCCACAATAATCAACGCCACGCCTGCCGCATCGCAGCGGTGCAGCTCGGCATAAATGGCGCGCGCATAAGCCGCCGCATCCACAGGAATCACGCTGACTCCCGCCAATCCCGCGTCGGACGGGATCCGTGTGTGCGCAATCACTTGAATTTTCGCGCGCGGAAATGGAAGCGCGCCGAGCTGTTGATGCAGGTCCGCCGTGTCGTGCCACGTGCGCACCAGCAACCTGGCCTTCGGGGCGTAGTGCTTGGGCAACTGGCCCGGACTGCGCAGCCCCCGGTGCTCCGAAGCGGCACCGGACGCGTCTGCCGCCGGGGCGGAAGGCGGATGCCCCACGGCCCGTATGGCCTCTTCAGAAATCATGCCCGGTCGCAGCACCCGCCACGGCAGTGTGGTCAAATCCACAACCGTGCTTTCAATGCCGACTCCGGCCGCACCGCCGTCCACGATCAGTGGAAGGCGTCCGGCAAATTGTTTGTGAACATGCTCCGCCGTGGTCGGCGATACCAAGTTGGCCGGATTGGCGCTGGGCGCCGCCAGCGGAAACCCGCAGGCGCGAATGACCGCCTGCATCAAGGGATGGTCCGGCCAGCGCACTCCCACCGTCGGCCCGCCGGCGGTGACAATATCCGGAATTTGCCGGGAACGCGGCAACACGAGCGTCAGCGGCCCGGGCCAGAATTGATGCGCCAGTTGTGCCGCCGACCCGGGCCATGCGGTGACACACTGTTGGGCAAGCTCCAGGCCGGCCACATGAACAATGATGGGATTATGTGCCGGCCGCCCCTTGAGCTCGTAGAGTTTGGCGACGGCGACGGGATCCAGCGCATTGGCCGCCAGCCCGTAAACGGTTTCGGTCGGCAACGCCACCACCGCTCCGCGCCGCAACCAATCGGCGGCCTGTTGCACCGCCGCGTCAAACAGGGCCAGCGTGTGGGTCGGAAGAATTGCGGTCCTCATTTGGTCCCCGAAACTCCACGGAAAGCGCGTGTGACCACTGTTCCGGCCGGAGGAAACCCGCCGGTTCCATGAATCTCGGGCGGCCGCCATCCGGCCCTCCTGAAAATTTGTGCCGGCATTGCCCGCGCCGTCCGGACCACGGGAAATTCCGGTTGCTTGCGTGCCACCATCTCCGGGCATCGCCCGGGCACCGCCCACACTCCGCGCGCCCGCAGCGCGGCGAGGCAAACCTGCCGGCACGCATTCGATGTTCGGTTCTCGTCCATGATCCTGACCGTGCATTAGACGCACAAACCGGGGAGGCCGTCAAAAACTTCCGTCCCGCTTGACCACGGGGCCGCGCGAGCCCGCTTCATCTGAAATTGCCGGAAATCGCCCAGCCGCCACCCTGCGACTGGAGCTCCCGGTGCGCCCCCGCCTCCGGCACCCAACGGACACACCAGGCTGGACAATCGTCCGGAGCAGCCGGCAACGGGGAAGGTCCGCCCAGCCGGGTTCGGCAACGACAGTTTCCGCTTTGTTCACGCGCCCGCCTGCTTATCCTTGCCCGATGCTGGATGCATGGACCGCACAACTGCAACGCGCCGAACCGTTGACGGCGACACAAATCAGCGCGGCGGTGACGCAGCTCACTACTGAGGCCGTGCCGGTGGAAACCAAGGCAGAGTTTCTCACGGCCCTGGCGCGCAAGGGAGAGACACTGGAAGAGATTGCGGCGTTTGCGGCGGCGCTGCTGGAGCGTTCGGTGCGGGTGCCCCTGGACGCCGCAACGCGGGCCCGGGAAATTCTGGACGTCTGCGGCACGGGAGGCGATCACCTGGGAACGTTCAACATATCCACCACGGTCGCCTTGGTCTGCGCCGCCGCGGGCGTCACCGTGGCCAAGCACGGGAATCGCGCGGTCACTTCTAAAACGGGCAGCGCCGACGTGCTGGAATCCCTGGGCATCCGGATTGACCTCACGCCCGAGGAGGCGGCGGCGGCACTGCGCGATCATGGCTTCGCCTTTTTCTTTGCGCCCAATTATCATCCCGCCTTCAAGCACATCATTCCCATCCGCAAGTTGTGCGCCTCCCGCGGACAACGCACGATCTTCAACTTTCTCGGGCCGCTGTTAAACCCCGCGCGGCCCACCGCCCAGCTGCTGGGCGTGCCCAAGCCGGAACTGTGCAAACCGCTGGCCCAGGCGTTGCAATCACTGGGCTTGCGCCGGGCAATGGTGGTTTCGGGGGCGGTGCCCGATCCGGCCGCGCCCACCCACGACCCGGAGCTTGGCGTGCGCAGTCTGGATGAAATTTCCACGCTCGGCCCGAGCACCGTGGCCGAATTTTACCAGGCGCGCGCACTGGCCATTTCCCAGTTGCACCCGGAGACCTTCCCGTTGCAGCCGGTGGCGTTCGCGGATTTGAGCGGCGGCGATCGGGACGCCAATGCAGAAATCATCCGCCAGATTTTGCGGGGACGGGACCGGGGGCCGCGCGCCGATGCGGTCAAATTGAATGCCGGGGCGGCGCTGTTCGTGGCCGGGCGGGTGCGTTCGATCAGTGAGGGCTGGGAACTGACGGACACCCTCATCCATGACGGGCGTGCCTGGGCGAAACTGGAACAACTGCGGAGCAAATAAACTGTTTTCCGCGCTTGCTTAAAACCGGTCCAGCCATTACGGATTACAGCAACAACGGCGGTTCACCTTCCAGTGGCCATGTATAAAATTGTCGGAGCGGACGGTAAAGAATACGGGCCGGCAACCCGGGAACAACTGCAGGAGTGGCGGCGCCAGGGGCGCGTCAATCTGCAGACTCCGGTGCGACCAGAAACGGGGGGCGACTGGCGGCCCTTCGTGACCTATGCGGAATTGAATCTGGGCTCCGATCTGCCGCCGCTCCCGCCGCCGGTCCTCAACGGGCGCGCGGCAGTAAAAATCCCCGCCGGCATTTGCGGGATTTTAATCGGCGCCCTGGGCATCCATAAATTCATTCTGGGGTACACCGGCACGGGCTTGATCATGTTGCTGGTTTCCGTGCTCACCTGCGGAATGGCCGCTCCCGTCATCGGGTTGATTGGGCTGATCGAAGGCATTATTTACCTCACCAAGGCGGATGATGAATTTGTGCAAATTTATGTGCAGAACCGGAAGGAATGGTTTTGACCCCGAAATCCACCCCCCACACGACCATGTATAAAATTATCGGCGCCGATGGAAATGAATACGGACCGGTTGCGCTTGAGCAACTGAAGCAATGGATCGCCGAAGGGCGGGCCAACCATCAATCCAAAGTCCTGCGCGAAGGCGAAGGGGAATGGAAGACCATCGCGGAGCTGCCCGAGCTGTCCGGCGCGGCGCTGCCGCCCTTGACCGCCCCTGCGCGCCCGCAGTGGAGCGGCGGCGAAGTGCCCAACTATCTCTGGCAATCCATCGTGGTCACGCTGTGCTGCTGCATCCCGTTCGGCGTCGTGGCCATCATTTATGCCGCGCAGGTGCGGACAAAACTGAGCGTGGGGGATCTGGCGGGTGCGCAGGAAGCCTCGGCCAAGGCAAAAATGTGGTGCTGGATCGGATTCATTGTCGGCATCGCGACCAACATCATTGGAGGCGTGATCCAGTTCGTGGCGATGCGGGCGGCCAGTGGGAATTGAATCAATGCGAATGTCTCATTCAACGGTCTCCGCCGCGCCACCGCGTCAACCGGGCTGGAAGTGGCTCTGCCTTGGTTCGGTGACCGGTGCGGCGCTAGCGGTTTTATACTGCTTTGCCCGTTTTGATCCGAGTGAACATTCATTTTTCCCGCGCTGTCTTTTCCATACGCTCAGCGGGCTGGACTGTCCCGGCTGCGGTGGCCAGCGCGCGTTACACCAGTTGTTGCACGGCCACTTGAACCTGGCGTTGCAAAGCAATGCGTTGTTCGTATTCCTGTTGCCGCTTGGGGCGTGGGTCGGATGCGGATTTTTGTTCCGGACGCTATTGGGGGTCCGTCTTCCCAGGTTCTTTGCGCACCACCTCTGGCCGTGGGCGCTTTGCGGCTTGGTAATCGGCTTCGCCATCGCGCGGAATTTGCCGGGCTGTGATTGGTTGCGGCCTTGAGGTTGCGTTCATGAAATTTAACCTGCGCCTGGGCGATGGCCGGAACCTCACGGCAGCCGATGCCTGGGCTTGTTGCACCGGCAATTGCGCGTTTCCCGGCAGCGGCTCATTACTGGCTGGACGCAGGATTGGTTACGCACAAAGCCTGCTGGCGGGGATTGGCTTTGTTCTGACGCTGTGGTTCGGCAGCCGTTTTCTCGCCTGGGGTGTGCGACATTGGTCGGAATTGATGCATCCCTCGGGCGATCCACTGGATTTTCTGGAAAGTCTGTGGCAAGGCGTGCGCGGCACGCTATTCGGCATTGGCATCTTTGCGTTTAGCTGGACTTGGGCCCTGCTGACCAGTCTGTCCATTCTCCGTGCCGCCCGTCAGCGGGAGAAAGCCATTCACAAACCGCCGGTGATCCATTAAACGCCCCACTGGTTTACGGGCGTCATGGGGGATCGGCAATCACGGGTTCGCAGATGCTTGATGTATGAACTGGTTGCGGCACATTCAGGCTTGGTTGGGTTGGAGTGACCAAGCAACACCCGAACACTTGCGCCGCGGTCAATTGGGCGAGCGGGCGGCGAAGCGACAACTGCAAAAGCTCGGTCTGAAATACCTCACTACCAACTTTCGCTCGGACCGTGGGGAAATTGATCTGATTTTTCGCGACCGCGATTGCCTCGTGTTTATCGAAGTAAAAACCCGTTCTTCCGAAGAGTGGACTCGACCGGCGGCCGCGGTGGACGCGGGCAAGCGGCGCCGCCTTTCCCAAACCGCGTTGGACTATCTGCGGCTGCTGAAGCAGCCCGAGGTCAAAATCCGTTTTGACATCGTGGAAGTGTTGTTGACCGACGGCGAGGTGCGCGAGGTGCGGCACCTGCCAAATGCGTTTTCGTTAAGCCGGCCCTATCGATATTGAAGATCGCGGTACGTCGGGCGGGAGAATTGCTTCAAGCCACTTTGCTATCGGTCCCGTTTGGTTGTTCACGGGTTGAATTGGCGATGCGATTGAAGCTTTATCCAAGATTCAGTCGCGAGTGCCGCCCGTGAATATGTGGACGCGCATAATGGTTCGGCACAGTCGGAACGGCGCGCGCGTTCCAACCAGCGGTGATCCAATGGTGCGGCAATCAACTTCAGCGTGTTGGCGGCTACGGTCGTTTCCTCCTTCATTCCCGCCGCGCCCCCGCGCCCCACAAAAAATCCCGCCAGCAGCAACGTGACGCGAATCATGGTGCTGCGGGAGTACGTCGCCAGATTGCAGGGGCGCTCCGGATCGAGCGCCTGGAATAAATTCGTGAACAGTGGCAGCGTCCACATCGCTGGATTGCGCGCCGGTGAGAAGGCATCGAACATGATGGCGTGGGGGGCCGGCACGCCGGACAGTTGCGGCGCCGCCAGCCAGGCCGGGAAATCCCCCAATTGCAGTTGCCAGGATACATCGTGCGCGCCATCGGTGAACCGGAGTTGCCCGGTCTCCGCGAGAGCCTGCAGGGCGGGCCCGTAGGGATGCACATATCCCAACGCCTCCTGATGCTGCAAGGCAAACCGCAAAGGTTCGAGGGTGTTGTCGAAGCTGATCAACCGCAACGGACAGGACAGTTCCCGTGTGGCCCGCAGCACGGCGATGGCATTGGCGGCGGCGCCAAGTCCCACGTCCCAAATGACGAATTCCCCCGTCGCGGCGCGCAGGCGCTCCGCGACCTGCAATTGCCGGACATGCAGCGCCTCCGCTTCCGCGGCCGGGCCGGCGCCGGGATGCATCTTCTCGGCGTAGGCGGCGGCGTAAACCGCAGACGCGCCCCCGGCCACCCGAACGAGCTGGTAGCTCGCGTGAGTGGATGGCGGACTCACCACAACGCAGCCGGCGGGCCGGATTTAGAACCAGCCTCTCTTGTTCTGGACGTAGGTGCGCGAGAATTCCTCGTCGCTCTTGGTCAGGTAAAGGATGCCTTCAATCAATCCGATGATGGCCACGATCCAGGCGCCGAGTCCCAGCGTCAGAATGGACACGAGCAGCATGATGATGCCTTGGGTGGTGTAACCCAGGATGAACTTGTGGATGCCCAGCGCGCCAAGGAGAATGCCGCAGATGCCCGCCGCGATTTTCTTGTCGGCACCCGGGGGTTTGTTGTCGCTCATGATTTTTTGAGTGTTGAATTTTCGGCAAACGACCCTCACCGCTTAGCGAATGCGGTCTCCAACGTCAACACGATTTTAACAAATTAACAAATCAACCGGGCCCGGGCGGCCGTCAGAACTGCGTCATGACGTCATCCAACCCGGCGAACAACTGGTTCATCGTGGCCATGGTTTCGTCGCCCATGTTGGAGATGCGGAAGATCCTGCCCCCGATTTTACCGCAGCCTCCGTCAATCAGAAGGCCCTGGACTCTGGTTCATTACTGTCGTTTCGTTACACTCACCATGCGGTCCACCAGCGAGATCCGGGCACGCGGACCTTTGAAGGTCTCACCCGACGTTAACCCGCCAAAACGGTCAGAGACAAAGACAATCTTGGTTGGCGTCACCAGCGGCAGGTTTGTGCTTCCGTGCGGGTCAGCGGTTAAATGGATCGTTTAGACCGTTCCAGTTGCCGTTGTCCCGTATGCCATCGCGGTTGGAGTCGTCAATTTCCTTGATTCCCATGGCCTCGGCGTGGCAATCGACAAAGACAAACTCCGGCCTGCCGTTGTTACGAGGAGCGGGATAGGCGCGCACCTTCCAATCGTACGGACCGGAGCTGGGCGTTTCAATCATGCCGTCGGCACCTTCGTAATATCCGGTAAGTTTCGCGCCCAGATTCAGGGAAGGCAGCGGCGGGTCGAGCACGTAAGGCGCCTCAGGCTTGCCGGTGAAAGTGCCGCCGTGTGATTTCGAGCCGGCGGTATCCCCCACGAGCACCGTACTGGTTGTCTGGCGGATGTCGGCGTTCAGCCGGGCGTTATATCCGGGCTTCCCATGCTCGCCGGTGGCATACCCCAGGTAGTGCAGGTTGTAACCATAACCGCCGTAAATGTACTGCCGATACCCGTCGATGCCGAACGGCCGGGAAAAACCCTCACTGGCAATTTGCTCGGTAGTCAGAAATGGACTCAGGAACACCTTGGGCTGGGGTGCGTAGCGGACCATTTGGTCGGGCCAGTGAGTTTTGGCCGTTTTATCCAGTCCCAGGTTCTTTCCCTCCTGGCGGTCGATGATCGCCCCTTGGTAGTAATAGCCTTCGTGCTGGGCAAAATACCCTTTGTTGTCGTCGAGGTACATCTGGTTGGCGATGCCAATTTGCCGCAGGTTGTTGAGGCTCGATATCCCCTTGGCGGCGTTTTTTGCACGGGCCAGCGCGGGTAGCAGCAATGCGGCCAGGATGGCGATAATGCCGATGACTACCAGTAGCTCGATCAAGGTAAAGCCCCGTAGCTGCAAGCGGCGACAGTTGATTTGCGGGACAGTTATATCAATAAACTTCACGCCACTCACCGTAACCAGCTTAAGTTGACCGTCGCCGTCCGCAAGCTCTAGTTTTCTGGCCGAGCTTGTGCATTAAAAGCCGAGGCGGGATCGGAGGCGGGCGGGGTCCCACGAGGGCGCGGTCCAGTGCTTAGGCTGATTACAACTGGCCCATGGCCTGGTCCAGCGCGCTGAGCAATTGGTTCATGGTGGCTTCGGTCTCGTCACCCATGTTGGAAATGCGGAAGGTCTTGCCTTTGATTTTGCCGTAGCCGCCATCAATCAAAAAGCCCTGTTCCTTGGTGAGCTGCTGGAGCTTGGGCACTTCCACCACCCGGCCGCCGGCCTTGGCGCCATTATTGACGCAGCATAGCGTCAGGGATTCGGATCCAGTTTCAGGAAACAGCGTGAATCCATGTTTCGCCGCCCAGTCCCGGGTCATTTGATTGGTCCGGCGATGCCGCGCAAAGCGCTGCTCCAAACCCTCCGCAAAAAATTCATCCAGCTTCGAGCTGAGCGCGTACGTGTGCGCAATGCTTGGCGTGCTGGGCGTCATGTTTTGTTCCGCATTTTTCTGGAATTCCAGAAAGTCGAAATAATAGCCGCGATCCCGGATCGTCGCGGCCCTGGCCAGCGCGGCGGCGGAGCAGGTGAACACCGCAAAACCCGGCGGCAACGCAAAGGCTTTCTGGGTGCCGGCCAGCAACACGTCAATGCCCAGTTCATCGAATTTGATCGGCACGGCCGTCATGGAGCTGACTGCATCCACGATGAACATGACGTCGGGGTATTTTTTCTTCAGTGCCGCGATTTCGGCGAGCGGGCTCATGACGCCGGTCGAGGTTTCGTTGTGAATCAGTGTCAACGCGTCGAACTGGCCGGTGGCCAGCTTTTGGTCCACGGCCTCGGCGCGGATGGGCGAACCCCAGTCCACCTGCAAGGCCTCCGCGTCCTTGCCGCAACGCCGGGCGACATCACACCATTTGTCGGAGAACGCGCCGCACATGCAGTTGAGGACTTTTTTTGCGACGAGGTTGCGAATGGCGCCCTCCATCACCCCCCAGGCGGAGGAAGTGGCCAGGTACACGAGGCGCCGGGTGGCGAGCAGCTGCTGGAGCTGCGGCTGAATTTTCGCGACGAGATCCTTGTAGCTCTGGCTGCGATGCCCGACCATCGGCTGACAGAACGCGCGGAAGGTTTTCTCACTGACTTCGACCGGTCCGGGGATGTGCAATTTAAGGTGTCCCATAAGACGGCACATGCTTTCAAAAAGGCGGAGGGCAGGCAAGCGCCGGTTCGCCGGAGGGGAATATGATTGCCAAATCGGTCCGCGCGAATAAAAAATTCCCGCATGCCAGAATTGCAACCGCTCCCTGCTCATTTGATCGGAGGAAATTTCCTCCTCACGGAAACCGACCCCGGCCGGGTGTTCACGCCGGAAGATCTGACGGCGGAACAACGGCTGATGGCGCAGACCGCCGAAAAGTTCATGGAAAAGGAGGTGCTGCCCCATCTCGAAGCGTTGGAACATCAGGAGGGAGATTGGTCGCGCCGGCTGTTCCGCCAGGCGGGCGGGCTGGGTTTGCTGGGCATGGGCGTACCGGCCGATTACGACGGCCTCGAGCTGGATCGCGCCACGATCGTGGGGGTGGAAGAACAACTGACGCGCCTGGGCGGATTTGGTGTGACCTGCGGCGCGCACAGCGGCATCGGCAGCCAGCCGCTGCAATACTTCGGCACGGAGGCGCAAAAGAAAAAATATCTCGCGAAACTCGCCAGCGGCCAGTGGATGGGCGCCTACGCCCTGAGTGAAGCGGGATCGGGCTCGGACGCGCTGGGGTTGCGCACCAAAGCCGAGCTTTCTGCCGACGGCAAACATTACATCCTCAACGGCACCAAGATGTGGATTTCGAACGCAGCCTGGGCGGATTTGTTCACGGTTTTTGCCAGGGTGGACGGCCAGCAGGTCACCGCGTTTCTGGTGGAGCGAACCTTCCCCGGCGTCTCCACCGGCAAAGAGGAGCACAAACTGGGGATCAAGTCGTCCTCAACCCGCCGCGTGATTCTCGAAGACGCGAAGGTGCCGGTGGAAAACCTGCTCGGCGGGGTCGGCAAAGGGGCTTACATCGCGTTCAACATTCTCAACTCGGGCCGCTTCAAGCTGGGGGCGGGCGCGATGGGCGCGGCCAAGGAGGCGTTGCGCGGGGCGACGCAATACGCGTTGGAGCGTCACCAGTTTGGCCGGCCCCTGGCCGGGTTCGGGTTGATCCAGCAGAAGCTGGCAGAAATGGCCGTGCGCATTTTTGCCGGGGAAAGCGCCGTCTACCGGACGGCCGCGATGATGGACGCGGTGTTTGCGACCGGGGAAACCCTGGCGGCCACGGAGCCGCCATTTCCGCGCGGCCTGGAAGAATTTGCCCTCGAGTGTTCCATCATCAAAGTGGCGTGCAGCGAAATCCTGGACGACGTGGCAGATGAATCGTTGCAGATTCATGGCGGTTACGGCTACACGGAGGAATTCTCCGCCGCGCGGACCGTCCGGGATTCGCGCATCAACCGGATTTTTGAGGGCACCAACGAGATCAACCGGCTGTTCATTCCCGGCCTGCTGCTGCGACGCGCCCAGCGCGGTCGATTGCCGTTGATCGGCGCCATCACCAAGGTCACCCAGGACCTCCTGAGCCCCGCGCCACTGGAAGATCAGTCCGGCGAGGACCTGCTCTCCGCTGCGCGCGGGCTGCTGGGAAACGCCAAAAAGCTCACCTTGTTCATCGCGGGCGTGGCGCACCAGAAATTCGGCGACAAAATGATTGAGGAACAGGAGGTCGGCGCGGCGTTGAGTGATTTGATCATTGACGTGTACCTGGGGGAAAGCGCCTGGCTGCGAACAGCCAAGGCCCGTTCGACCCGGCGGGAGACGTCCGTACTGGCGGATTTGACCTTGCAATTCATCAATGACGCGGTCGGACGGATGGAAGGGCACGCCCGCCGGGCGCTCGCCGCCCTTTCACAGGGTGACGAGTTGCGGGCGCAGCTGGGGATGGTGCGGCGCTTGCTGCGCTGGACTCCATTGAACACCGTGGCACGCGGTCGTTCCATCGCCCGACGACTGTGCGAACGGGGCAGTTACCCGGCGTTGCTTGCCGCCCCGTAAGCCGGCCGTGTCCAGGCGGACGCAAAACTTCTTGCGGGTCCGGGGCATGGATGTCAGATTGCCGCACCATTCCAAGAACATGACGTATCCGAACCTCTCTCTGCCCGAACTGGTGGAACGCGCCCAAACCCGGGTGCCGGATCGCCCCGCGTTAATCTACTTTGGGGGTGCAATCACATACGCCCAGCTCGCCCGCCATGTGGCCCGGGTGGCGGCCGCGCTGCGCGCGCTGGGCGTCACCAAAGGCGACCGCGTGGCCCTGATGATGCCCAACTGCCCGCAGTTTGTGATCGCATTTTTTGCCGCGCTGCGGGCGGGGGCCATCGTCACCGCCACCAGCGCCATGTACACCGCCCGCGAGGTGGAACATCAATGGCGCGATGCCGGGGTCAAGCTGGCGATTGTGGACCGGCACTTCCAGCGCATCATCCGCGCGGTCGCCCCTCAGGTGTCCACCCTGCAGCACGTCGTCCGCACGGGATTGCGGCAATACGCCCCAGCCCAATTCGCGCGACTGGACCGCCAGTGGCACACCCCTCCCTCGGCAGCGCCCGGCACGGCTGCGGGCAGGCCGCACCGGCTGCGTTCCACCGGCGTGCAGTCGCATGAATGGACGGAATTGCTGGAGCCGGCGGGGGAACTCGCCGACGATGGCCCCCAACCGTCGGACATTGCCTGCCTGCAATACACCGGCGGCACGACGGGCATCTCCAAGGGCGCCATTCTAACGCACCGCAACCTGGTCACCAATGCCGCCCAGGCCATGAACTGGCTGACGGGGGGCGACGAACGCGAGGAGACGTTTGTCGCCAGCCTGCCGTTGTTTCATATTTACGCGCTGACCTGCGTGATGATTTCCTCCATCTACATGGGCGGTTGCACGCTCCTGCTGCCGCGCTTCCAACTGCGCGCCGCCCTGAATCTCATCCGCAAATACCGTCCGACCATTTACCACGGGGTGCCGACAATGTACGTCGCCTTCAACAACACCCCGAACGTGCGCCGTTACGGTTTTGATTCGCTCCGGGTTTGCATGAGCGGCGGCGGCCCCCTGCCCGTCGAGGTAAAACAGAAATTTGAAGCGTTGACCGGCGGCAAACTGGTGGAAGGCTACGGCCTGACCGAAACCTCGCCGGTGACGCACATCAATCCCCTGACGGGGACGCCAAGGGTGGGAAGCATCGGGCTGCCGATTGCCGATACGGAAGCGCGGATCATGGACTTGGTGGAGGGCGGACGTGAAATGCCCGTCGGCGAGATTGGCGAAATCGCCATCCGCGGCCCCCAGGTGATGCAGGGCTACTGGAACAAGCCGGAGGAAACGGCGCAGGTGCTGCGTGAGGGCTGGTTCTACACCGGCGACGTCGCCCGGAAGGACGCCGACGGATTTTATTACATTGTGGATCGCAAGAAGGACATGATTATCGCCGGCGGCTACAATATCTATCCGCGCGAGGTTGAGGAGGTCCTGTTTGAGTGTCCGAAAGTCAAGGAAGCGGTGGTCATTGGCGTGCCGGACGGATACCGTGGTGAAACCGTCAAGGCCTTCATCGTGCTGAAGGACGGCATGAGCGCCACGGCGGAGGAGGTCATCGGATTTTGCCGCGGACGGATTGCCAATTACAAAATCCCCCGGCTGGTCACCTTTCGGGATTCCCTGCCGAAATCGGGCGTGGGCAAATATCTGCGGCGGGAGCTGCGGAACTTGTGATCGCCAGCCCCCGCACCGCGTCACGGACCGCCCGGCCATGCATGCCCCAAGGAGTTGGCGTAATCGCGCAAGCCGGGCGCCGCGGCATCGGCCCGGCATTCACCGGCCATCAACAAAACCCGGTTGGTGCCGGCGATTGTTTGACTTGTCCGCCAACTTGACGGCAGACTGTTTCAGTCAACCCTCATGGGCCGCGCGGAGATCGCGTGAGGGAGATTGCGTCGCAGAAGGCCGGAACAGATTGAAACCATGCTGACTATTCGCAAAGCCGCCATCATCGGCGCGGGAAACATGGGTGCGCAAATTGCCGCGCATCTTGCCAATGTGGGCATTCCGTCACTGCTGATGGATGTCGCGCCCACGGAATTGTTGCCGGAGGAACAGGCGCGCGAACTTACGCTGCAATCACCGGCAGTGCGCAACCGGGTTACGCAGACGTTATTCGCGCGGATGCAGAAATTAAAGCCGGCACCGCTGTTCACACCCGAAGCCGCCAGCCTGATTCGCATCGGCAACGTCGAGGACAATCTGGCCGAGATTGGAGACGCCGATTGGATCATTGAAGCGATTCTGGAACGGATGGAGTTGAAGCGGGCCATGCACGCCCGGATCGCGGCACAGGCGCGACCCGACGCGTTGGTTTCCACAAACACTTCCGGTTTGTCCATTGCGGGCATGACCCAGGACCTGCCGCTGGAATATCGCCGGCGTTTCTTCGGAACGCATTTCTTCAATCCGCCGCGTTACATGCGGTTGCTCGAAGTGATTCCCACGCCGGATACGGACCGGGCGTTGCTCAAAGCCTTCGCCGCGTTCGGCGAAGCCGTCCTGGGCAAGGGCATCGTCATGGCCCGGGACACCCCCGGCTTCGTGGCCAATCGCATTGGGTGTTTCGACCTCCAGCACGCCACCCTGCTGATGCTCGAGCAAGGTCTGACCATTGACGAGGTGGACGCGATCACCGGGCCGGCGATCGGCCGCCCCAAAAGCGCCACCTTCCGCCTGGGCGACATCGTGGGCGTGGATTTGCTCGCGCAAATGGGCCGCAATCTGCGCGGATTGCTGGGCCACGATCCACACCACGAAAGTTTCCGCGAAATCCCATTCATCGAGGACATGGTCAAACGAGGGTGGTGGGGCGAGAAAAAAGGACAGGGTTTTTACCGGCGCGTCAAAGCGGACCAGGGCCGGCAAATTCTGACGCTGGATTACCGGACGATGGAGTACGGGCCGCAACAAAAACCGCGTTTTGCCTCGCTGGAAGCCGCCCGCAAAATCAGCGATCGCCGTGAACGGATTCGCGCGTTGTGCGCCGCCACCGACCGGGCCGGCACCTTCGCGTGGAAGCATCTGAGTGCGGTGCTGAGTTATGCCGCGGACCGGCTGACCGAGATTGCCGATGACGTGGTCACCGTGGATAACGCCATGAAGTGGGGGTACAACTGGGAGCTCGGACCGTTTGAGACCTGGGACGCACTCGGGGTGCGGGAGACGGTGGAGCGGCTGCACGCCGAGGGGCGCGCGGTGCCGGCGGCCGCGCAGGACTTGCTGGCGGCCGGCCAGACCTCGTTTTACGCACTGGCCAACGGCCGGCGCTCCTTCTTCGATTTTGGCGCGCGGGCCTACGCGCCGGAAGTCGAGGCGCCCCAGGTCATCCATCTGCCGTGGCTGCATCAGGCCAACAAGATCATCCGCAGCAATCCCGGCGCGAGCCTGGTGGACTTGGGCGACGGGGTCGCGTGCCTGGAATTTCACGTGAAGATGAACGTCATCGGCGGCGATCAGTTGGGGCTGCTCAAACAATCCTTGGAAGTCGTGCGCCAGAATTTCGCCGGACTGGTGATTGGCAATCAAGGGCCGCATTTTTCCGCCGGCGCAAATCTTTTGCTGCTGGCCACGCAAATTCAAAACCAGGATTGGGATGAGATTGATCTGATGATCCGGACGTTTCAAACCGCCACCAGCACCTTGCGCCAATTCGGGAAGCCGGTGGTGGCCGCCTGTCACGGCTACACCCTGGGCGGGGGCACGGAACTTTCCATGGGCTGCGACCACATCGTGCTGGCGGCGGAAACCTACATGGGCCTGCCGGAAGTGGGCGTGGGCCTGATTCCCGGCGCGCAAGGCACGAAGGAAATGTTGATCCGCAGCACGGAGGGCATCATTCGCGATGCCGGCGTGGATTATTTTCCCGGTGTGCGACATGCGTGGGAGACCATCGGCCTGGCCAAGGTGGGCACGAGTGCGGCCGAGGCGTTGAAATTGCGTTATCTGCGGCCGGAGGAAACCACCATCGTGTTGAATCCGGACTGGCTGATCGGCACCGCCAAGGCCCAGGTGTTGCACCTGGCGGCGCAGGGCTACCGTCCGCGGCCGCCGCGCGCGGATCTGCCCGCCGTTGGCGCCAGCGGCATCGCCCTCTGCCAGTTGCAACTGCAACAGATGCGGGCCGCGGGTCAGATCAGCGCGCACGATGAGAAGATCGGCAACAAGCTGGCCGGCATCTTGTGCGGCGGCCCCCTGAGTTCCCTGCACTACGTGACCGAACAATACATTTTGGATTTGGAACGGGAGGCTTTCCTCAGCCTGTGCGGCGAGCCCAAGACGCTGGAACGCATCACCCACACGCTGAAAACCGGAAAGCCGTTGAGAAACTGAAAGCTATGAATGAAGTCTTCATTGTCGCGGCCGCGCGCACACCGGTGGGCAAGGCGCCCAACGGAAAATTGCGCACCGTCCGCCCGGACGATCTGGCCGCCCTGGTGCTGCAGGGCGCGCTGGCGCGGGTGCCGCAATTGCCCGTGGAACAGATTGAGGATGTGATTCTGGGTTGCGCCATGCCGGAGGCGGCGCAGGGCATGAACCTCGCCCGCCTGGCGGGACAGCTGGCCGGATGGCCGGATGGGGTGCCGGGAGTCACCATCAACCGCTTTTGCGCCTCCGGCCTGGAAGCCATTGCCATGGGGGCGCAACGGATTCTGAGCGGCATGGCCGGGGTGATCGTGGCCGGCGGGGTGGAAAGCATGAGCCAGGTACCGATGGGCGGTTTCAAGCTGTCCCCCAACCCGCGGCTCGTGGAGCAGATGCCGGACGCCTATCTTTCGATGGGGTTGACGGCCGAAAAGCTGGCTGCTCAATTCAAAATTTCGCGCGAGGACGCGGACCGTTTCGCTTTGGAAAGCCATCAGAAAGCCCTCGCCGCACTCGCTGCCGGACGATTCAAGGACGAATGCATTCCGGTGCCGGTGCGTGAAGTGACTTTGGACCCTGCCGGCAAACGCAGCACCCGCGAGTATGAGTTTACGGCCGATGAGGGGCCGCGGCGCGATACGTCGCTGGATCGGCTGGCAGCGTTGAAACCGGCGTTCGGCCCGCGAGGGGTGGTGACCGCCGGCAACGCCTCACAACGCAGCGACGGGGCCGCCGCCGTGGTGCTGATGTCCGCCGCAAAGGTGAAGGAGCTGGGGGCGCAGCCCCTGGCGCGGTTTGTCACCTATGCCGTGGGCGGCGTGCCGCCGGGGATCATGGGCATCGGCCCGGTGGAGGCCATCCCCAAAGCCCTCCAGCGCGCCGGACTGCAGCTCGCCGATCTCGACGTGATCGAATTGAACGAGGCCTTCGCCTGCCAGGCGCTGGCCGTCATGCGCCAGCTCGAACTGCCGGCGGACCGCATCAACGTCAATGGCGGCGCGGTCGCGCTCGGCCATCCCCTCGGCGCCACGGGCGCAAAATTGACGGTCTCCATTCTCAACGAACTCCGGCGCCGCAAGGGGCGGTACGGATTGGTAACCATGTGCGTGGGGGGCGGCATGGGCGGCGCGGGAATTTTTGAAATGTGCCAATGAAAATTCTAGTTCCCCTCAAACGCGTGCCCGATCCCGACACGAAAATCCGGCTCAAGCCCGACGGCACGGGCGTGGAGACGGACGGCGTCAAATTCTCCGTGAACCCTTTCGACGCGATCGCCCTGGAAGAGGCGCTGCGCCTGGAGGAAAAACTCGGCGAAATGGACATCGTGGTCGTCAGCATCGGCGGTGAGGCCTCCATCGAGCAGTTGCGCGTCGGACTGGCGATGGGCGCCCAGCGCGCCCTGCTGATCAAGACCGGGGCCGCGCTGGATTCGCTGGCCGTGGCCAAGATTCTCGCCGCGGTCTATCAACGCGAGCAACCCGATTTCGTGCTGATGGGCAAACAGGCGATTGATGATGATGCGAACCAGACCGGTCAGATGCTCGCCGCGTTGCTGGGCATCGGCCAGGCGACTTTCGTTTCCCGGCTCGAGCTTGTGGAGCAGCGCACCCGGGCCCGCTGCGCGCGGGAAACCGACGCGGGACTGGAAAGCATTACCGTCAAACTGCCCGCAATCATCACCGCCGATCTGCGTCTGAACGAACCCCGTTACGTTTCGCTGCCCGGCATCATGAAGGCCAAAAAGAAGCCTTTGGAAGAACTGGAACTGGAAGCGCTGGGCGTCGCCGCCGTCGCGCGCACGACCGTCCTGCACTACGAAGCGCCACCGTCCCGCCAGGCCGGGGTGCGTGTGCCCACGGTGGAGGCACTGGTGGACAAACTGAAAAATGAGGCAAAAGTGATTTGACCCGCCGCCAGCTCCTCCGCGCCGCCCCGGCGATTGCACAGGCGCAGGTTGATGCAGCGACGGACAGCAACGGGTTGGACAAAGCATCATGGCAAACATTTTGGTCATTGCAGAACACGACGCAGGCCAGCTGAAGCTGGCAACGCTCTCCGCCCTCGGTTTCGCCGCGCAGACGGCGGCGACGACCCACGGAGTTTACGACGTGCTGGTCATCGGCGCGCAGATGGGAACAACGGCTGAATCCCTGCGTGCTTATGGGGCGCGCCAGGTGTTGGTGGCGGATGCGGCCCCGCTCCAATCGCCACTTGCCGACCGCCATGCCTGGGTGATCGAGGCGGTGGTGAAGCAGCGGGATTACGGAATCGTCGTTGCCGCCGCTTCCACTTTCACCAAGGACATTCTGCCCCGGGCGGCGGCGCTGCTGGACGCGGGGATGTTGAGCGACGTGGTGGGGGTGAGCCGGACGGACGATGATCTGGTCTTCAAGCGCGTGATGTATGCGGGCAACGTCCTGGCCACCGTCACCCTGGCCGGTGATCTGAAATTCCTGACGATCCGTGCCGCGGCGTTTGCCCCGGTGGTTGCAGGAACGACCCTCTCCCCGGTGGAGCAGATCCCGCTGCCGGCCGGGCCGATGCCGGATTTGGCGGAATACGGCGGGCGCGAAGCGAAAGTGGCGGGGCGTCCGGATGCCACGGAAGCGCGCGTGGTGGTTTCCGGCGGACGCGCGATCAAAAACGCGGAGGACTTTGAACGACTGGTGGGAGGACTGGCGGATGCGCTGGGCGGAGCGGTCGGTTCGTCCCGGGCCCTGGTGGACAGCGGCATCACCCCCAATTCCCTGCAGATTGGGCAGACGGGAAAGATTGTGGCTCCCGACCTCTACCTCGCCGTGGGCATTTCGGGGGCCATTCAACATCTGGCGGGGATCAAGGACAGCAAGGTGATTGTGGCGATCAACAAGGACGCCGATGCGCCAATCTTCGAAATCGCGGATTACGGTTTGGTCGCGGATGTTTACACCGCCGTGCCGGAGCTGACGGCTCAATTGAAGCAGTGACGCGTCGTTGCCATGATTCCCACGCGCGAAACTTTCGGCAACATCCCGCCGGCATCCATCCTCCTCTTTTACCTGCTGACCATCATCTCCCTGGCGATCTTTGCGCATGGCGTGTGGCGGCGGTTCAAGTTGTGGCGGCAGGGCGTTTCGATTGATGTCGAACACCTGTTTCGCGGCGGCTTTAAACAAGTTTGCGCACGGCTGAAGCCGGGATTGCTGCGACTCTGGACGGACGCTTTGGGGCAGCAACGCGTGCGCGGGCGCGGCCTGGCCTCGCTGGCGCACATCTGGTTGTTTGCCGGATTCATGATGTTGTTCCTGGGCACGACGATGCTGGAGGTGGACAACATCGCCAGTTGGATTTCCAAGTCGCTGCACTTTCATCAAGGCACCTACTACGTCATCTACGAGTTTACGTTGGATGCGTTCGGGCTGCTGTTTCTGGCGGGATGTGTGATGTTTGTCTGGCGGCGCACCCGCCGCCCGCCCAGCCTGGGTCATAACGCTGCGGATTGGTATGTGCTGATTTCGTTTCTGGCCATTGGAATCACCGGCTACCTCGTCGAGGCGTTGCGCATCGTCTGGCAGCAGCCCGAGGGCATTGGGGCCAAATGCTCGTTCGTCGGGTTATGGATGGCGCACTGGTTTTCCGGCCTGACCGAGGCCGGCGCGCGTTCCACGCATCTGGTCGTGTGGTGGGTGCATAGTCTGCTGGTGTTCCTCTTCATTGCCACCATCCCCTACACGCGGCTGATGCACATCATCCTCGGCCCGTTGAACTTGTTCTTCGCCCCCGCCGTGCTGGGCCGGATGAAACCGATCACGATGGAGGAAGTGGAACAGACCGAGCGCATCGGTGTGGCCGCCATCGAGCATTATGATCAACAACAGCTGCTCAGCCTCGATGCGTGCATGGAATGTGGCCGGTGCGAGGAGGCGTGTCCGGCGTTCGCCTCCGGCAAACCGCTCTCCCCCAAGCGCGTGGTGCAGGATTTGAAGGGGCTCATGACGGCGAATCTCAGTTTGGTCGCGCCTGCGGCTGCCGCCGGCGCGCCGGGAGCCAAATCCTTTCTGCGCGCGTTGCACGATGAAACCATCCTGGCGGAAACGCTGTGGGCCTGCACGGCGTGCAGCGCCTGCGTGCAGGTTTGCCCGGTGCGCATTGATCAACTGACATTGATCACCGACCTGCGCCGCAACCGCGTAGGTGAAGGCGCGCTGAGCGGCACGGCCGCCACCGCGCTGCGCCGCATGCAGGCGAGCGGCAATCCGTGGGGTTTGCCCCCGACGGAACGCGGAAACTGGGCGGAGGGACTGCGCGCGCCGACAGTGCGGGAGAATCCCAATTTCGAGTGGCTCTACTGGATCGGTTGCGCCGGCGCGTACGACCGCCGGGCGCAACGCGTCGCCCGCGCCATGGTGAAACTGCTGAATCACGCCCAAGTCAACTTTGCCATTCTGGGCCGCGAAGAAAAATGCACGGGCGACTCCGCGCGCCGTTTGGGCGAGGAATTCCTCTTTCAAGAACTGGCGCAGGCCAACATCGCCACCCTGACAAAATACAAGGTACGAAAGATCCTCACCCATTGTCCGCACGGTTTGAATGCCTTCCTGAAGGATTACCCGCAGTTTGGCGGACATTATGAAGTGGTGCATCATTCGCAATTGCTCGAGCAACTGATTGCCGCCGGCCGCCTGAAGGTGCCGGCCGCCGCATCCGGCGCTGATGCCATCACCTACCACGACCCCTGCTATCTCGCCCGCGTCAACCGCATTCACGACGCCCCCCGCTCGGTCCTGTCGGCGAGCACGAAGGATTTGCGTGAGATGGGACGCCGGCGGGAAAAGACCTTCTGTTGCGGGGCGGGCGGCGGACGCATCTGGATGGAAGAGGATCCGAAGCAGCGCGTGTCCACCTTGCGCGCCAGGGAGGCCTTGGGGACGGGTGCCAAAACGGTGGCGGTCAGCTGCCCGTTCTGCCTCACGATGATGACCGACGGCATCGCCGCCCAGTCAAGCACCACCCGCGTCCTGGACATTGCGGAAATTCTGGCCGACAAATTGTCCCTCCCCGATTGAGCGCGGATGGGTTGGGCCGACCCAGCCAACCAAGCCCGCCCCCCATGCCGCCGCCGGGGCGATGCGCCCTCCGCTGCGGAGGGCTTTGCTGTCCGCCCGCGGCGGCAACCGGGATCGTTTCGACCTCGCCGCTTCCACTCCTGTCGTGGCAGGCGGGCATTGAATGTTCCGGCAGGACGTCTTATGCTCGGACGTGTTTCAGCACTGCTCCAATGCGCGTTCGGTCTCCTGGCTGATCTGGTGGCTGGCCGGAATGCTGGTCGTTCCGCCACTGTCCGCCTTGGAGGTTGTCCCTTTGAATGCGCCCGCGCCCTGGCAACGGCTCGAGTTCCGCATTGCCGGTGTGCCCACCGTAACCAATCCCTTCGATCCGGACCTCATCCGTGTTGAGGCCACGTTCCAGCCGCCGACCGGGCCGGCGCTGGTCGTTCCCGGCTTTTGGTATCAAGCCTGGCAACGCCATCTCACCGGCAACCGCGAGAAGTTGAGTGCCACCCAAGCGCCGGAGTGGCGTCTGCGCTTCGCGCCGCCCGCGGCCGGCAATTATTCGGTGAGCGTGACCGTGTTCACCAACCATCAACCCACCGGACTGACCGGCAGCACAAATTTCTCCGTCCCGGAGGAGGCGCCGCCGCGCAGCGGTTACGTGCGCATCGCCGCCAGCGGGCAGTATTTCGAAACGGGTGACGGCCAGCCGTTGCGGTTGATTGGCGCCAATGTGTGCTGGCACGGCAGCCGCGGCACCTACGATTATGACGACTGGCTCCCGGCCATGCAGGCGGCCGGCGAAAATTATTTCCGGCTCTGGATGTGTCCGTGGTCGTTTGGTTTGGAAACCGCAACCAATTCGCTTAACCGGTACCGTCTTGATGAGGCCTGGCGTCTGGATTACGTCCTGCAACAAGCCGAGCAGCGCGGATTCTACGTCGAGCTGTGTTTGGACTATCACGGCATGTTTGCCTCCGAGCCGGACTATTGGGGCGGCAACAACTTTTGGCCCAGTCACCCGTACCACGTCGCGCAAGGCGGACCGTGCGCGACCCCCAACGCCTTCTTCACCAACGCCGCCGCGCGTGCGCTCTATCAAAAACGGCTGCGCTATCTCGTGGCGCGTTATGGCTACAGCCCGAGCCTGTTGTCCTGGCAATTCTTCAACGAGATTGACAATGTCTATTCCGTGCTGAACGCCCATGACGTGGCTGTGTGGCACGCCCTCATGGGCGATTGGCTGCGCGCCCATGATCCGTTCCGGCATTTGCGCACCACCAGTTTCACCACGGCCGAACCGCGCGCCGAGATGTGGTCGCTGCCGCAAATTGATTACGTATGCGTTCATGCCTACGGGCCGGGCCGGCCGGCGCGGGCGTTGCGCGACGCCACGCAGAAGTTATGGCGGCAATTCGCCAAACCCGTCCTCATAGATGAATACGGCACGAGCTGGCAGGGTTGGAATCGTGCCGCCGATCCGCACCTGCGTGGTTTTCGTCAGGGACTCTGGGGCGGCGCACTGGGTGGTTCGGCCGGCACGAGCATGTCCTGGTGGTGGGAGCACCTCCACAGCGAAAATGTCTATCCGGCCTACACGGCCCTGGGCCAAATCTTAAATCGCACCGGCTGGGGCCAGGGCGACTGGACCAATCTGGTGTTCAACCCGGTGTTGACCCCGCCGCCGACCGTCGGCGGGCCGTTGCCGCACGGACAACCGTTCGACGTCACCCTGCCGCTTGATCCGCGCTGGGGTGCCCTGCTGTCCGGTGAGGTCGCCGTGCCCAATCCGGGCGCCGCCAGCTATTCCGCCAGTGCGCTCAACAGTTTTGTCCACGGCACCACCCATTCCAACTTGCGGATTCCCTTTCGCCTCAGCGCCTGGTTGACCAACGAGGCGCGGCTGATCATGCATTTGAATTCGGTTTCTTGGAATTCCGCACTTGTCGTCCGCGCCAATGGCGTGCAGCTCTATCGCACCAACCTCGCCAACCTGGATGGTGGTTACGCGGTGAATCACGAATACGATGCCGACCTGACCGTGGACCTGCCCGCCGGCCAATGCCTGATTGAAATTCTCAACGCGGGCGGAGACTGGTTTCATCTGGACTGGGTGCGGTTGGAGCGCGCGTTGCCCGCCACCTACACCAATGACTGGCAGCCCCCGTGCGAACCGATCGGACTGGCCGGCGCGCGGGAAGCGTTGTTGTACGTCGTCGCACCCGGCGCCGCCTTCCCCGGCGGCGCCACCGAACCGACCCTGCCCATGCAGTCGGGCCAGTCCATCACGCTCAGCAACTGGCCGGCGGGCAATTATCTGGCTGAATGGTATGATCCGGCAACCGCCAATCGCCTGGGCCAGACCCGGGCCACCACCAGCAACACGGTCCTGCGGCTGCCCCTGCCCGACTTCAGCGTTGATCTGGCGGGCATTCTCCACCCACCACCGCGCCTGGCCCTGCCCGGTTATGATGCCAACACCGGTTACCACTTCGCCTTGCAATCTGAAACGGGCGGCCGCTACCAAATTGAATCCTCCACCAACCTGCTACAATGGCAACCCCTGATCCTGGTCACCAATGCCACCGGCTCGATGACCCTCACCGACGTCAGCGCACCCGTCCTGCCGCAACAATTTTATCGTGCCAGACAGTCGCTCCCCGGGCCGTAGGACGAACGGAACCGACCGCCGCCGGCCCCGCGGCGCGACAGCGGGGACGGACGGTGCGTCGCTGGCTGGGCGTTCTGATTCTCACGCTGGCCACGCTTGGGAGTGTCGCGGCCACGCCGGTGATTTATTGCACGGACCTGTTTCACCCACCCGAAGATCCCGATGATCATTTCGATCTTGCCACCCTCTTTGCGCTGCCGGAGCTGGAAGTGAAAGCCATCCTGCTGGATCAGGGGGAACGACAGCGCCGCCAACCCGGCGCCATCCCGCTCCGGCAAATGCGGCGGCTCACCGGGCAGCGCGTGCCGTTTGCCGCAGGGCTGGAGCAAAAACTGGTTTCGTCGTCCGACACGGGTCTGAACCAGGCAGATGCATGCCAGGCGGGTGTCCGGCTGCTGTTGCAGGCGCTGCGTGACGCGGTGTCGCCGGTCACGATCTTCACCACGGGCAGCGTGCGCGACGTTTGTGCCGCCTGGAATCGTGAGCCGGCGCTGCTGCGCGAAAAGGTGGCGCGCGTTTATCTGAACCTCGGCAATGCCAGCCCGGGACAGTCTGAATACAATGTTGATCTTGACCCCCAAGCCTGCGTGGGATTGCTGCGCTCCGGCCTCCCCATCTATCTGGGGTGCTGCCTGCCGATGTCCTCAGCCCCCAGCGCCGCCACGTTCAGCACCTGGTGGCATTTTCGCCAGGCCGAAGTGTTGGCGGTCGCCCCGCCGGGCCTGCAGAATTTCTTCATCTATGCGTTGCAGCGTTGCCCCACGAACGCACTGGACCCCCTGCAGGCGCTGTCAGACGACCTGCGGCCCTGGCAGCCGCTGGTTTGGGAAATGAACCGGAACATGTGGTGCACCGCCACGTTTTTGCATGCCGCCGGCCGCAAATTGACTCCCACCGGACAGGGTTGGCGGGCCGTTCCCGGTTCACCCTCCACTCGCGATGCGTCGCCGTTTGCCTTTGTCCCGGCGCAGGTCACGGTCAACGACACCGGACAGCTCACCCTGGCCCCCGGGGCGCGCGAACCGAACCTGCACCTCTTCAAAATCACGGCCCCCGATGTCTACCCCACGGCCATGCGCGACTGCGTGCGCGAATTGTTCCGGACGTTTCCGGAGCGGCAGTGACGCGCGCCGGGGCGTTTAGTTCGCCGGGTTGCCGCGGGAGGGGCCCGGTGCGAGCAGGCGTTGATAGTCCCGATACAAATGGTTTGTGCGGCTGACGGCGGGGCGGATGAATTCCCGGTAGCCCCAGGTGATGGCGACGGGGGTGTAAGAGCGGACGAACCGCAATTTCGCCGCCAGTTTTTCCGCCGGCACGCCGCGCCAGCAAGGCTGGGTGCGGGGATCGTTCACGTGCGTTTTCCGCCCGAACTTGGCGACGTACTCCGTCGGACTGTCCACCCGCAGTTCCCCGGTTTCCACATTGGCCCACAGTCGTTTGCCGGCGGCGTCACAGGCCTGCTTCATGGCGGCGAAGAAAGGCGCACACTGGGCATCGGTATAATAGGACAGGTGCTCGCCGCGATCCTGCAGCGCCACGATGTCAATGGCCGAACCGCGCAGGATGTCGGTCCAGAAATCAGCGTAGTCAGCGGGCGTGGCCCAGCGAAAATCCCCCAGCACCTGCTGGTCGTCCAAAATAAAGAAGGGTGAAATCAACACCGGCCGGGCGGGCGCGATGGCCTTGCAGGCGGCGGCAACTTCGCGGTACAGGGTGCGCGACAATTCCCGTTGCGCACCCCACATGACGTAGGTTTCGTAAGGCACGTAAAAGCCCTTGAATGATGGATGGTGTCCGTAACGCTGGTGCAACATTTGGATGCGGGCCTGGGCGCGCGCCAGTTCGGCAGCAGCATCGGGTTGTGCCCACCAATGAGGCATCGCGCCAGTATCCACGAACAATTCCATCCGGCGCTGGTCCGCCGCGTTGAACAGCGCTTCCGTGGGATCGTTCGTTGCCCCCGTTGCCCCCGCGCCAAAGGACGAGCCCAACAGCACCACCACCCGCATGCCCAGGGCCTTCATGGCGTCCAATTCGGCCGCGTTCAGATCGAATGCCGGCGCCGGCGCGGTGGGCGTCACGTACCACAGACAACCGATCAGATGCGCCTGGCGGCCGTCATGACGCCAGGCGCAACCGGCCATCATCCACAGCAGCAGCCCCCATCCGCAGCGCACCACCCAGTGGACAGGTCTGCCGGTCCCCTTTTGCCGGTGTTGCCGCGTCTCGTGCATGGAATCACGGGTTGGACAAACTCTGGGGGCCTGTTTTCCAATCCAGGCAATACCCGAAGTCCGCGGGATGCGTGGAAAAGGTCACGGACGATCCCTTCAGACGCCAGGCAATCGGGCGGGCGCGGTTGCCCCTGGCGTCCACGGCCCGAAGCGCCCCAACTTCCGCAGGAGTGCGGTGGAAGGAGTCGAGATTTAACGAAATCGCGAACGCCGGCTGGTCCGGCAAGGGCACAATCGTCAGATCCGCCGCCGTCTCGATCAGCCGCAGGCCGCGCGTGGTCTGCACCGGGCCGAAGTCCACCCGTTGTGGAGACGGCACCGGCGCGAGTGTGCGCGGTGGGTTTGGGGCGGCGGTCATGTAAATCTTGGTGACGTTGGTTTGCCCGGCGTTGACCTCGCCCTCGACGTGCAGCACCCCCAGTGCGTAACGACGGGTTGGCCGCGGCTCGCCGATGAGCCGGTAACGGGTGCCATCGCCTTGGGCATCGTAAAGACCGCATAAAATCTCATACTCGCCGAGCGGATAATTTTCAGGCACGTGCAGCATCCAGTTCGTACCGGTAAGCACCCCGCCCTGCCACGCGCTGGTGGGAATCTCCGGATCACCGCCACCGTAAAATTCCGTGTCCGTGTAACGTCCCGGTGTCGGGCGGCGGAAATGGTAGAACACGCGCAAATCCTTGGGTGCAGGTTGCACCGCGTCCCAGCGGGTGACCAAACGAAAATTCCGTCCGCCCAATGGTTCAAGACGTTCGGCGGTTGGACGAATGGCCAGCGTTTCTGGAGCGGGAGGCCGGGCGTTCACATAACGGATCGGGCCGGCGCGGGATTGCTCGATGACGCGCCCGCCAATTTTCTCCACGCTGCAAACCACCGGGCCCGCCTGCGCCACAAAACCGTACGGCGGCAGCGTATGGCCGGTGATTTCCCAATCGTTCGTGCCGCGATTCACCCACGCCGTCGCGCCGGAGGTCCAGCGCACCAGCAGCCGGTGCAGATCCCCTCCCGGATTTTCCACCGCGGCGATGTCTGCGTGCGCCACGGCTTCGGCGAACGGCTGGAGCAACCAGTACTTGCGGATGGCGCCCCCGGAGAGCATCGGCAGATCCGCCATCAGCGCGTGGCCGGCCAGCACCTCAATCCCCAGATAATCGTCGCTCTCAATGCCGTGTTCATCGCGCGAGCGGTTGCCCTGGTAGCGATTGGAATAGCCCGCGCCGTGCAGGCTGAAGCGGGTGTGATGCACCAGGTCGAACCACGGCACGCGTTCCCAGTCCGCGCAGGGCACCGTCATGCTGAACGGTTCGCCCCGCGGCTGGAGCTGCAACCACTGACAATCCGCGCCATCCAGCCAGCCGATCAATTGATCGCTGCCCGCCTCGCTGAGGGTCGGGCCGTGGCCCACCGCCGTGCGAATCTGCGCAAACGCCTCCCCCCAATGCCGCAATGTTTCCATTTTGGAATGCCAGCGTCCGTCCCGATCGAAGTAATCAAACGCATTCAGGGAGGTCCAGACATCCACAAACGCCGCGGTGGGCTGGAGCGCCGGCACCAGCCAGCGCAGGTTGCGCTGCAAAAACGGCTGCACGTGGTCCGGGCGGAACTGCCAGGCCTGCGCGTTCCGCCCCTCGTTCAGCCAGCCCCGGCGCGGTTGCCCGGCGGCATCGAACGTGATGTGGTCATAGCTGAACCCTTCGGCGTCCGGATAAAAATCAATGTAGTTGTCGTGCAACCCCCAGAGCGCCCCGGCGCGCGTGCAGAGCTCCCCAAGCTCCCGCAATTCCTCCGGCGTGCCGAGTTGTGGCTGCGGCGGAAAGATGTCCGGCAGCCGATAGTCGTAACCCCAGCGTTGCCAGACGTGAATGATCGCCAGGGAATTGGTCAGTCCGTAGTCGAAACAGCGCTGCAGTGCGGCTGCATTGTCGCGATACGATCCGCCCCAGAGATCGAACACCAGGCGTCCGGCCTTCTGCGCCACCGCAGGGGCGGCAGGCTGGTCGTGGAGCGTGCGGTATTGGAGGGCGCAATTCATCGCCCCGCGGCGTCCCGGCACGAAGGTGAACGTCGGCGCGGGATGCGTGTGGAGGGAATAGAGGTGCATCCCGGGCTCCACTTGGAACCAGTCTGGAGGAGTGTCGCAGGCCTGTAACAGCGCCACGCCATTCGTGAAATCGCAGCCCACGTGGCGGGTGGACAGTTCGTGCCCGCCGCCATGCACGGTAAACTTCCCCGGTTCTTCTACAACATAGCCGTGACCAAAATAAACCTTGGCGGCCGACTGATCCGCCGGACCAACGCCCACGTCGGTGAGACGTGCGTCGCTGGAAAATTGCACGCGCAACCCGGGGCCATCCGCCCAGAGCGTGGCCGTCAGGATGGCGGGCGTCACCCCGGGGGCGGCCCGCTTCCCGTGGCGGTCAAATTCCCGTTGCAACTGGAGGTGATGCCGGATCTCCAGCCGGCGATCCGCCGGGATCACCTCGATTTTTTCCACGCGTGCGGCAGATTCCCAAACTCCCACGCGCCCGCCCTCGAGACTCAAATCAAATCCCTGCAGAACCACCGCGCCGGATTCCGATCCGAAGGCCAGCGCGGCATCCAACAGGCCATTTGCGCCGGGCGCAACCGCCGCGCGCAGGCCATCCGCCAGCGCGAACACATAAGTTCCCGCCCCCGCGCTTCCGCCAGTCACGCTTGTCCGCGCCCGGGCGGCGCGTTGCGGGAAATCCCCGGACTCCGGCGTGCGCGCCGCCGCGTCAGCCAGCAGGATGGGGTCGCCCCAAAAACTGGAATCGCAAGTCGGATCGAGCCTTGGCCCCGGATGCGCTTCCAGCCGTAATTTGATCGTTTGCCCCGCCCACCGGGATAAATCCGCCTCGCCCGGCACCCACACGGTGCTCGCCGTGTGTCGTTCAAAAATTTTTTCGTCACCGACCCAGACGCGAAACGTTACGCCGTCACTGGGCGGCTCCGGCGGCGCCACGTCGCGGATGGCGTTGAAAAAACGGAGGCGCAATTCGCGCGCCGGGGGGAGTTTGATCGGATATTCCAGAAACAACGGGCCGGTCCCCCCGCGATATGGCGGATGCACATTCAGCGACGCCCGCGTCCGGCCGCGCGCCATTACACCGCGCTCAAAGAAGGCCAGTGATTCCGGTTCGCAGCCTTCCCAACCGGCCGGCAACCAATGCGGCGCTTCCCCATGCCGTTGCCAGACCGGGCGACAGTTCTGCAGCTGTGTCAGCGCCAGGCCGCCGAACGCGGGCACGACGGCAACCGCCTCCTCGTCCCGGGCCGGCCCGTCCGCCGCCTCAAACTGCGTTTCGAAAATGCGCACGGCGTGCGCGGTAAGCGTCGTGGAACTCCCGGCGGCATGAAAGCGGGCATACACATGCAGCGGATACATCGCCGAATAAGCGCCCGCGCCGAACTTGAACGAAAAAACCTCCGCTGCGCTGCCGTGTCCCGGGAGCGCCAAAGTCGCGCGAGTTCGTCCCACTGGAAGACAGGGTGACACCCAGCCCTTTAGTTCCAATTCAACACTCAGCGTCTCCGCTGCGTGATTGGTCAGTGTGACGCGCACCGCCTGCGTGGCCTCGAGGGAGCGGACCGTTGGAATGGCGCCGATCGTCAAGCGGAGCGGACCTGTTGTGACCGCATGGCCGTTGAACGCAATGGCCGGTTCAGCGGCAGCGATCAGGAGCAACCCCGCACACCCAAATCTCAGGCAACGCATGCCCAGAGCATGTCCGGTACCGACGGCTTTGTCACGTCGTTGCCGTTGTGGTCAGCCGCCGGTGCGCTGGCAGGACCAAACCTGCAGCGCGGTCTCGCGCCCCGGCTGCTCACGGAGAAATTCCTTTGCCCTGCAATCCTCGATCCGCCGGTAGAAACCGACCAGCCAAACTCGGGCAATGAAGTCGAGAGCTGCTGCACCGCACGCCGCGCTTGCTCGTGCTGGTCGCCCGCCGGCAGATGGATGAATTGCTCGGCGTCATCCGGCGAAACAACCTCGCCGAAATCCACGGTGCGTTCCGACACCGCGCCGCCGTGTTCGCCGCTGCTGCTCGAAATGATGACCCGCTTGAGCTTGGACGCGCCTTTCACGGCGTGAATGATGATGTTCTCCTGCAACACCGCGTCCCCACTGAACGCGGCGGAGCGCGATTCAAAGACGCGCAACCGATGCAGCGACATCGCTTTCAGGAAATCCTCCCGAAACGGTTTGAAGTAAGGGCCGCTGCAAAAGCTGCGCGGCGTGATGGCAACCAACTCACCGCCCTTGTCGAGCAGCCGGGTGACGAGCGCCACAAACCCCGCATATAGGTTGCTCGTCTCGATGCCCGCCGACTGCAGCAACAACCGCGTCGGCGAATCGCTGCGGATTTTTCGGTAGGGCGGATTGATGATGGCGGTGTTGAAGCGCGGCGCTTCCGACGTGAACAAATCGCCCCGCACCATCGGCACGGCGGCGGCGATGAAATCCTCGTTCAAGACCGTGGCGGAAAATGAAATGCCAGCGCGAGCGCGCGGTCCGTGTTGGCAATCCAGCGCCTGCACCATTCCGTGAATTCGCCGACGCTCCGTTTCTCGAACGCGACCAGATTGTAGGGAGGGTCGTGCAAGCCGAGTTGCCCCTTTTCGTTCTGGACCAGAGTCTGAACGTCTTCCCAGCGCGACGCGTCCAGGCAACCGACGCGGTGTTTGCCGGGCGGGTCTTGCCAAACGTCGCCCGGTCGCAACCGGCAGTGCCGCTCCAAGGCCGCCCGCAGTTGTGGCACTTCGTCGAGCCGAGGTAACGGGCTGTTCTGCATTGCGGTCAGGCTATCAAGTTCACCGGTTTATTCCAAGGCAACATGTACTCGTGAACGAACTTCACATATTCCTCGACTGAAACGATTCTAAAAACAAAATCACTGTAGCCTACGTCAGTGAGACCGGACGAAATGGCTCTTTTAGCGTCAGGAATTTTGCAAAATCTAGTTCCATTCGCGTTTGCTCGATCACGTGCCTCGGGAATGTTAGCGAGCTTTCTCGCGCAAATGATTTCGGTAATGGCTGATGCGCAAATGCAGTCAAATCGGTACTCGGCTTCCTGTTCGGTGAGGTTCATTCCGCGCATCACAGGTCGCGACAAATTCTTGCTGAGGTCGTGGAAGAAGACGCCTTCCAGCAAGAGATTTGGGCCGATAGGCAAGAGGTAGTGGTTTGCTTTGTGGTCCTCCAAGACCATCGGCACTAATCCAACATCTGACATCGGAAATTCGATGGATGAACTGGCGACTGCCCATTTTGTGCTCAGAAACTGGCTGTAATCGCATTGGTAATTGCGTGCGAACTGAAAGCGGTAGAGTAATTGAAGAAGTTTCTCAGATTTGATGATCACTTTGCGTCCCAGCGAACATTGGCGTCGTAGTTCGCGAACGGTTTCTTCAGGAATGCTCAGGTCGCGAAACAACGAATTGCTGCCGTTCTCCAGTTCCATGTTCAACTGAATCGTGAAACTAACCACTGCTCCCGGCTTTGAATACGGGGCGACACCCTTGAGGAAAGAACAGTACCAGCACAGGTTCGAGTAGATTGATTGAGGCAACTTGGTCATTGGACGCGTTGCAGCGTCTTCGAGTGCTCTGAACGTGTTCCGCAAGCCAGATTCCACTTTTGAGAACGCTGACTCAAGAGTGTTGTCTGCTGCGCCAGAAACCAACAGTTGGTTGTAGCCGTGGGCGGCGCATGTCCGCTCAAGACCCTTCGGTATCCATTCTCCAGTCTCGACTTGATAACACTGGAAAGGAGCACCGTCGGTCTTTAACCGTTTCAACAGGTGCTGAGAAATCCAATGTTGATTTTCGTTGGCGACGTTCATCGTTACTGGCAAACGGAGCGATTCACACCTTCGCGTAAACCTCGTTGCCATTCTCGACGAATTCGCGGCTCTTTTCTTCCATTCCTTTTTGAAGCGCTTCCTGTTCGGAGACGCCAACCGCTACGCGGAGTTCCAAGGTTCAGATTTCAAGTTGGGTCAGCGATAAATCTCTCGGCGGTGGCGCACGCGGTTGACGCGCACGACGCGAATTGCGTCGGCGATTTCGTAAACCACGCGGTAGTCGCCCAGCGGATGCGCCAGTCATTCTTGCTGCCCGCGAGTTTGCGGCAACCGGGCGGGCGCGGGTTGTTCGCGAGTGCTTGGATGGCGGCAATGACGCGGTTGTGAATCTCGGACGAGAGACGCGAGAGGTCTTTCTCGGCAGCGCGTTCAAGCAGGACGCGACACATGGTCACTTGCGGTTGCGCTCGGCGAGGTAGTCTTCCAGCGGACGGTATTGCAGCGGCGTCTTGCGGGCGCGCTTGAGCCACGCCACATCATCGGCGTCCGCCACGCGCTCTAAAAGCTCCTCGTAGTTCTTGATGGGGATGATGACGGAGACGGGCTTGCCTTTGCGCGTCACAATTTCGGGTTCGGGCAATGTTGCTTTCATGGCTTGGAATTTATCACGTTTCAGGCATCACGCCTTGCGGTGTTTGCGTTGGAGATTTACCACGCGATGGCCGGATTGTTTTTCGCGTCGGCGCAAGTCGTCAAAGAGGCGGTCAATGTCGTGTCCGCGAGCGGCGGAGAGTTCGTCCTTGATGCGCCAGATTTCCTGGAGCACCACGTCGCCGGTCGGTTTGGCGGTTTGGATGTCAGTCGTTTTGCTCATAGGTGATTCCCATCAGTTCAGCCGGTGTGTAAATCTCCGGCAGGGTGTGGCCTTGCTGGGCAACAAGTTTGCGCAGCCGTCCGAGGATGGCAGCGTTGGCGATGTGCCGACAATTCCATGTGAGTAATATATCCATTTCGTGAACCGTGGCGAGGGCGATGTGTGCGGCGTCGCCTTCGGCTTTCGCGGGCAGCAGCCCGGAATCCATGATGCTCCGGGTCAACTCGCGGGCTTCTTCGGTGGATTCAAGCAACGCAACATCGGCCAGAAGTGCGAGGCGGCGCTGGGCCATTTCCGGTTCGCCGCGCGCGATTTCGTCAAGGACAAGCTGGCTGGTGAAAGGTTCATGTTTCTCGCGCTGAAATTCCCACCAGTCGCGCGTGAGTTGCTGGTTCGCGGCTTGAATCAAGTCGCGCGCGGGTCGCGCGACAACGTAGCTCGGCATCGTGCTTTCGATGTAGATGCGCATTGGTCAATTCTGTTTGTTCCCTCACCCGGCCTTCGGCCACCCTCTCCCATCCGATGGGCGAGGGCGTGTGTTCGGCGGGTCGCCGAAACACGACAGGCGAGTCGCCTGTGCTACCCTTTCGCGTAAATCTCGTTTCCCTTCTCGGTGAACTCACGGGATTTTTCTTCCATTCCCTTTTGCAGAGCTTCCTGTTCGGAGACGCCTTGTTCGGCGGCGTATTTGCGGACGTCTTCGGTGATCTTCATTGAACAGAAATGCGGGCCGCACATGGAACAGAAGTGTGCGGTCTTTGCGCCTTCCTGCGGGAGAGTTTCATCGTGGAATTGACTCGAACGCTGCCCAGCGTTCTCGCCCTTCCGGCTTTCGCTTCGCAAAAGTCTTCTCGGGCTGTCCCCACAGCTCTCGAATCACGCGCGGTTATATTCATGCCTTGGAGTATAACTCTGCTCCCTTTTCCAGGAATTCACGAGACTTTTGTTCCATTCCGGCTTTGATTGCGTCTTCCTCGGCAACTGCGTTCTCAGCAGCAAACTGCCTCACATCTTCCGTTATCTTCATGGAACAAAAGTGAGGTCCACACATGCTGCAAAAGTGAGCTGTTTTAGCTCCGTCTTGAGGCAACGTTTCATCATGAAACTTACGAGCTGTCACCGGATCAAGCGACAAATTGAATTGATCTTCCCAGCGGAATTCAAAGCGCGCCTTGCTCAACGCATTGTCACGATACTGCGCGCCGGGATGGCCTTTGGCCAGGTCGGCGGCGTGGGCGGCGATCTTGTAGGCGATGACGCCGTCTTTCACGTCCTTCTTGTTCGGCAGGCCGAGGTGTTCCTTGGGCGTGACGTAGCAGAGCATCGCGCAGCCATACCAACCGATCATCGCCGCGCCGATTCCACTCGTGATGTGGTCGTAGCCGGGCGCGATGTCGGTGGTGAGCGGCCCGAGCGTGTAGAACGGCGCTTCGCCGCACCATTCGAGTTGTTTCGCCATGTTTTCCTCGATCATGTGCATGGGCACGTGTCCGGGACCTTCGTTCATCACTTGCACGCCCTTGGCCCACGCGCGTTTGGTGAGTTCGCCCTGCACTTCGAGTTCGCCGAATTGCGCCTGGTCGTTGGCGTCGGCAATCGAGCCGGGACGCAGGCCGTCGCCGATGCTGAACGAAACGTCATACGCGGCCATGATGTCGCAGATGTCGTCCCAGTGGGTGTAGAGGAAATTTTCTTTGTGATGCGCGAGACACCATTTGGCCATGATTGAACCGCCGCGCGAAACGATGCCGGTCATGCGGTTCGCGGTGAGCGGCACGAAGCGCAGCAACACGCCGGCGTGGATGGTGAAGTAATCCACGCCTTGCTCGGCCTGTTCGATGAGGGTGTCGCGGAAAAGTTCCCAGGTGAGGTCCTCGGCCTTGCCGCCGACTTTTTCGAGCGCCTGATAGATCGGCACGGTGCCGATGGGCACGGGCGAGTTGCGCAGAATCCATTCGCGCGTGGCGTGGATGTTCTTGCCGGTGGAGAGGTCCATGACGGTGTCCGCGCCCCACTTGGTGGCCCAGCGCATCTTTTCGACTTCCTCTTCGATGCTCGATGCCACGGCGCTGTTGCCGATGTTGGCGTTGATCTTCACGAGGAAGTTGCGCCCGATGATCATCGGCTCGAGTTCGGGGTGATTGATGTTCGACGGGATGATGGCGCGGCCAGCGGCGACTTCGGCGCGGACGAATTCGGGAGTGATTTCAGCGGGGATGCGCTGGGGGAAGCGGGAGAAGACGGAGGGCGTAAACGCGGAGTGCGGAGTGCGGAGTGCGGAGTGTTGTGCGCTGCCGGCGTGTTGTTTGCGTAAATCATTCCGAACGATGTCATCGGTTAATTCCGCAATCCGAATTCCGCATTCCGCACTTCGGAGGTTCTCGCGGATGGCGATGTATTCCATCTCGGGGGTGATGATGCCGGCGCGGGCGTATTGGAGTTGCGTGACGATTTTGCCCGGCTTCGCGCGGAGCGGCTGGCGACGCGGGGCGGTCAGGCCTTCGAGGCGGAAACTCGTTTCGTCCTGGCGTTTGGCCTTGGAAAGCGTGCGATGTTTTTCGGAGAGGTAGCCGTCGTCAATCGGCTGCACCTCGCGGCCTTTGTACTCCTCCACGTCGCCGCGCTTGAGAATCCAGTCGCGACGCAACGCGGGCAAGCCTTCCTCCACTGTGCCGGTGAAGGCGGGGTCGCCCCACGGCCCGGAGCAGTCATACACGCGGACGGGAGCATTCGGCGTGACCGCGCCGGTGTAAGACTTGGTGCCGGTGAGGGTGATCTCCCGCATCGGCACGCGAATGTCCGGATGAATCCGGCCGGGCACATAAACGCGCCGGCTGTTGGGCAACTGTTCGCTGCTGTGTGGTTCCAAAGAATCTTTCTTGGCAATCATAAGTATAATTCGGCGGTCGTGAGCTACTCGAACGCAACCCGGAAGGCGGAGGCAATTCCCTTCGCCGGCATTACCCGGATCAGGTTCAACGGGTCGTCTGCTATGGCAGACCTCTCAGCCCCGTCACACGAGGCTCCCCGACATGGACGGGAAAACTCTAGGCCGCTCCGCACAACCGGTCAAGTGCGCGCAAAACCCTTCCGCGACGCGACGGCGTATTTGCTCGTCACGCCCGGCCACCTGTGCTTCCTTAAGGGCTGACCGGATGGTCCCGGCGGCCCGGAACGTGCCGCGTCGCAATGAACCTCTTCCACAAGTGGCTGATGCGCATCGCCCTGCTCCCGGCAGGAGCGGGGACATTGCTGGCATTCACCAGCACCGACGCCCATACCAGTTTTACCGCGTTCAACAACGCGTTTCTGGTGAGCGGCGCCTATTCGGGCTGGTGGACCGGCGCGGAGTTGTTGGAAATGGCGGAAGACGCGTACGACAACTCACCGACTGCGGCGCGGCGGAGCATTGTCACCAGCACCTGCAATGGCTTTCTTTCGCAGAACGGCTCGAACTGGGATTACAACGAATACAACGACGACATCGCGTGGGCGTGCATTGCCTTTTCCCGCGCCTATTTGATCACGGGAAACGCAAACTTCCGAAACGTGGCGAAATCCAATTTCGATCTCATGTTCGCCCGGGGCTGGGACACGAATTATTTCGGCGGGGGCCTCTGGTGGCGGCAATCCGACCGGCAGAGCAAGAACGCGTGCATCCAGGGACCGGCGACGATTGCGGCGTGTTATCTTCACCAGATTTACGGCGACACCAACTACTTGAACAAGGCACAGGCCATTTACGCGTGGAATCGAAAATACCTGTTCAACACCAACAGCGGGGCGGTTTCCGACAACATCAACACGAACGGCACGGTGGACACGGTCGCCCTGACCTACAATCAGGGCACGTTCATCGGGGGAGCGAATTTTCTCCATCGCGCGACGGGGCTGCCGTTCTATTACCAGGACGCCATCCTGGCAGGCCGGCGCACCCAGAACAACATGACCACGGCGGGTATTTTGCCGGAGTGGAGTTCCAATTCCGACCTCTCGGGGTTCAACGGCATCTTTGTCCGCTGGATGGCGCGGTTTGCGAAGGATCAAAATCTTTGGCCCGCATTCGGTCCGTGGTTGACAACCAACGCCAACGCCGCGTGGGGCATCCGGAACACCAACAACCTGGCCTGGCAGAAGTGGCGCACCCAGACGCCCGACGTCAGCAGTGAACTCGGCAGTTGGGGTTGCTCGGCGGCGGTCGTTGTCATGCAAGTCGCCGATCCCAGTCCGGGTGATGCATTGCAAATTACTCCGTCCGCCGGTTTCACGGCCGTGGCGCAGCCGGGGCAGTTGCCCGCGGCCACCAGTCTCAACCTGCTGCTGACCAACGCCGGCGCGGCGGCATTCAACTGGTCGCTCGGCAATCCCCCGGCCTGGTTGACCGTCTCCGCGAGCAGTGGGACGTTGAACGCCGCCAGTGCCACCACCGTCACCGTGGACCTTGTCCCGGCCGCCACCACGAATTTGTCAGCCGGGCGTTACTTCGCGAACATTGCGGTCACCAATCTTGCCAGCGGCTTCATCGCGAATCGCGGGTTCACTTTGGTCATTTCCGGAGGTGACGCGCCGATTGTGATGACCGGACACAATGCGAGCATTCTGGCGCCAAACACCGCGACTGCAGCCACACCCGGCGCAACGGGCTTCGATGTTCCGAACAACTACAGTTTCTATCAGGCCGGTCTGGCGGGCACCACGCGCGGGCTGCCGCCGGACGGAGTTTTCACCAGTCAGTGGGACAAGAAAACCGTCTTCCAACTCAAGCCCTATGGTGTCAACAATGCGCTGGTCGTCGGCTACACCTATCCGGGTTCGGCCACGCTGACCCTCGCGACGCCGAAGGCTTACAAGTCACTCAGCATTCTGGCGTGCTCGGCGAACGGCGGCGGCATGGGCACCTGCGTGCTCAACTTCACCAATGGCACGCAAAGCCCGGTGTTCAATTTCAACGCGCAGGATTGGTTTGGGACCACGGCCAACGTCGCCATTCAAGCGATGGGCCGGTTGAAGTTGACCGGGAGTTTTGGCGCGGAGGACAACGGGCCGGTCAATCCAAACCTGTACCAGACCACGATTGATCTGGCGGCGATCGGCCAGGACAAATCCATTGCTTCGATCACCTTCACCACACCGGCGGGCGCCGGCGCGCAACAGACGACCGGGATCCTCGCGGTGAGCGGGACGCTGGCCTATCGCGAGCCGGTCATCACCCAGCAGCCCACGCCGACGAACCTGTTTCGCTTTGCCGGAGCAAGCAACACCTGGACCGTGGCCGCCAACGCCGGATTGCCCGTTTCCTACAGTTGGCGGCACAATGGCAGCGTCATCCCCGGGGCCAACGGCGCTTCCTACCATCTTGCAAACATGCAGACGAATCACTCCGGCAATTACACGGTGGTGATCAGCAATGCGTTTGGTGTCGTCACCAGCAGTATCGCTGCGTTGACCGTGGTGGCCGCGCCGACGTATCCACTGGGCCAGGCGATATTGACCGACAACCCGGTGGGCTATTGGCGACTGGATGAAACCGCCGGCGTCGTGGCGCGGGATTATGTGGCCAACAACAACGGCAGTTACGCCAACGTCCAGCTCGGCCAGCCGGGTTACCGGTTGATTGACACCCACACGGCCGTCCGGTTTGGCGGACTGACCAGCAGCAACAGTTGCGTTACGAACATCAACCTGGATTTTGCCACGTCGGGAAACGCGGCGTTCACGGTCGAGGCGTGGGTGAATGGCGGCACGCAAACGACGGATGCCGGGTTGGTCACCAAGGGCTACGGCAGCGGCGGCGAGCAATTCAATCTGGACTGCGGCGGACCGGGGCGCGCGTTTCGGTTTTTTGTCCGGGATGCAGGCGGCACGGCGCGATTGGCCACCAGCAGCATCGTGCCCAACAATCAGTGGTATCACCTCGTCGGTGTCTGTGATCAGGCCAACGGCGCGGTGCGGCTGTTTGTCAACGGCGTCAATGTCGCGCAAGGAACGCTCGCGCCCGGCACGGGGCTTCTGGGTTCTTCCGCTTCGGTGAGCATCGGCTCACGCCAGGGCGGCCCGGGCACGCCTTACAACTTTCAATTCGTTGGCTGGATGGAAGAAGTCGCCATCTACGGCTACGCGCTGGGCACAAATCAGATTGTGACGCACTATCGGGCGGCCACGAACCGTGCACCGGTCTGGGCCGGCAATCCGTTGACATTTCCCGACCTCATTGCCGGAGGCTGGTTCACAACGTCCCTGACCAGTCTCGCATCCGATCCCAACGGCGATGCGCTGACCTTTGCCAAGTTGACCGGTCCCGGCTGGCTGACCGTAACGGCCAGCGGCACGGCCAGCGGCTGGGTGTCTTCAAGCCATGTCGGACTCAACACCTTTGTGTTCCGCGTCACCGACCCGGCCGGCGCCTCCAGCACAACCACCGCGAACCTTGAAGTGCTGGCCGCGCCGCCAATTGTTGTGCGGTTGGCCCCCCACGGGGACCAACTGGAATTGCATTGGACCGGAGGTGTTCCGATTTATCAGGTCCAATTCACCACGAATCTGTCCGCCCCGGTCTGGTGGAACTTTGGAACGCCGACCGCCGGCAACACCCTCATGCTGACGCCCACCAACCCGGCGCTTTATTTCCGGGTGTTGGGCCAGTGAGGCCGCCACACCACACGCCCCCGGCGGATGGGCCGATGCTCATCCTGCAAGAGACGATCGGACACCGAACTGATGCCCCGCGCCAGGCGCGCAGCCAAATGACCACTGTGCCTCCCGGGCGCTTCGTAAATTGCACAGCGCGCGGAGCGGCTGCGTAATCACGCAGAGATTCTCCGCGCACCGACATTGGCCTTGAACTGATTTTGGGCCGGCTCCTTGGGATAAATGGATTGGTGCGGGGCGAAGGCAGCCGGCTGACGCGCTATGGGGTGAGCCAGCCAGCGTTGCCCAACCAGTTCACGGAAATTCCCGTCACATCATGGAGCCACACGAACCGGCCGGGATGCTCCGCCCTCAGCGGCGAGGCGGCCGAAAGCCCGGACGCATGGTGCAAATCGCCGTCCCACGGCATCGGCACGGTCATGGTCCGGAGCACGCATGCAGTGACGGTGGCCAGGGTGGCGCTGGCAGTCCGGTCCGGAAGGAAAACCGCCACCCGGCGTATGTCGGGATCCGGCAACGGGCTGGCATGCAGCACGGGACCGGCAAACTCGGCGGCTTCCAGGTGCGCCCCCCCCAGACCGGCAAGGAAACCCAAAGGCCGGCGCCACCTCCAGTCTTAAGCTCCCGCATCGGGCCCGGAACAATTTCAGACGGCGGGATGGGACAGAAAGATGAAATAGGCCACCGTGAAGTAAATAATGATGCCGGTCACGTCCACGAACGTGGCGACGAACGGCGCCGAACAAGTGGCCGGGTCCAGTTTGCAGCGACGCAGCACCATGGGCAGCATGGCCCCCATCAGACTGCCCCACAACACCACGCCCACCAGACTGCCACCCACCGCAAGCGCCAGCTCAAAATGCGCCGCCCCGTAGTCTTTGAGACCCACCCATTGCCAGATAAGGATCCGCACCATCCCCACCGCGGCGAGGATGCACCCCAGCAAAAAGCCCGTGGTCACCTCACGCCGGAAGACGCGCCACCAGTCCCGCAACAACACATCCCCCAGCGCCATCGCGCGAATGATCAACGTGGTCGCCTGGGAGCCGGAGTTGCCACCGCTCGACAGAATCAACGGCAGAAACACCGCCAGCACGGCCGCGCGCTCAATTTCCTTCTCGAAATATCCCATCGCGGTGGCGGTGAACATTTCGCCAATGAACAGGACCGCGAGCCAGCCCGCGCGTTTGCGCACCATTTGCAACAGGCTCAGCCGCAGATACGACGCCTCAAACGCTTCCACACCGCCGAGCTTTTGCATGTCTTCGGTGGCCTCGATTTCCGCCACGTCCAGGACGTCGTCCACGGTGACGACCCCCACCAGCACCTCATTGGAATCCACCACCGGCAAAATGGTGGTGTCATATTTTTTGAAGGCGGCCACGGCAGTCTCCTGGTCCGCCATGGCGCGCAAAAAAATCCGCTGGTTTTCCAGGCAGGCGGACACGGGCGACTCCAGCGGGGCAACCACCAGTTTGCGCAGGCGCACGTAATCCACAAGCCGCCCGCGCGCGTCCACCACGTACAGCTGGCTGATGGTTTCGCACTTGTCGGGTTGCTGGCGCAGCTGCGCGAGCACCTCGGCCACCGTCCAGTCCTGCTGGATCGCCACATACTCGGGTGTCATGCGCCGCCCGATGGAGTCCTTGGGGTAGCCCAACAGGGCGGTGGCGATCTTGCGCTGCTCCGGCGTGAGCAGGTTGAGCAATCTCTGCGTCACTGCGGCGGGCAGTTCCTCCAGCAACGCCGTGCGGTCGTCGGCAGAAAGGTCGTGCAAAATTTGGGCCACCTGTTCGCTGCCCAACGCCTGCAACAAAGGCTCCTGATGTTCCACCGGCAGGTTCTCAAACACCTCCGCCGCCAGGTCGCGCGGCAGGATCCGCAACAGCACCGCTTCTTCGTCGGCGGTCAAATCCGCGAAGATCTCCGCCAGGTCCTGGGCTGGAAAACCCGACAACGCCGCCCGCAGCTGGTTGAAGTCGCGTTTGCGAATCAACTCTTCCAGCTCCGGCTTGAGCAGGTGGCCGATCACGGGAATTACTCAACTGAAAAAGCCCGGCCAGTGCAAAGGAAAATCGAGGCGTTTTCCCTCGCCGCGGGGCGGTGGAAGGTCGGGGCGCGTTCAGCCGCGGTCCCGTTGCCCGGCCACGGGTCAATCCGCCCGCAACTCCAGGATGCAGGCGTCGGCCGCCGCCAGCGCCGGCTGGAGCACCACTTCCCGTCCGGCGAATGCGCCGACTTGCCTGCGCCCGCTTGCATCCGTGCGCTGAATCCGCCCCGTGGCCGGCAAGTGATGCTGCTGGCGATCCAGCGTGAGGCGGGGGGCCATCGGGGTTGCACCAATATTGACGACCACCACGGCAATCGCGCCGTCGCGCGCGCGCCAGGTGGCGGCATGGAGCAAGGGTTCAGACTGCTCAAACTCACGGACGCCGCCTTGTTGACCGGCGTAAATCGAGAGCCGCGACATCGGAATTACCGTGGCCGCGTCGGCGTATTCCGGCGGCGGCAATAATTGGCCGTGTAGCAGGTACGGCAGCGCCTGCGCGCGCAACCGCGCCAGTTTCAAAACAAACGCCAATTCCTCGGCCCGCTCCGTCAGTTGATTGGTGCGGAAATTGGCCAGCGTGGGTTGTTGTCCCCAAATAAACGCCCGCGCCTGTTCCAGGCGAAACTGCGTGGCGAATTTCCGATCCAATAATTTCAACGGCTCCTTGGGAGCGAACTCTGCAGGCCATAACTCGTCGTAGGGCGGCGCGGTCAGCGACGAGTAGTTGCCGAAGAAAATCGCGTAGTCGTGATACACGGCGTGAAAAAACGGAATGGTCTCCCAGCCATCCGCGCCAGCGTAGCGTTCGCGGCTTACCTGCAGCGCCAGCATCAGGTCCAGATGCGGCAGCCAGTTTTCGCCGCATCCCTCGCCCGCCAGCGCCGGGCCGGCGCGCACTTGATTTTGCTGGCGGATGGCGGCGGCGAGTTTTTGAAAGCCCCGCATCCAATACGTGCCGCTGCCCAAGGAGTGGCCGTGCGCGGGATCGTAACAAGCCAGACTCGAACAGGCCTGGTCCATGTAAATGCCGTCCACCCCCAGCCCGCGAAACGCGGCCGTGGCGAGGCTGGCATATTTATGTCGCCAAAACTCCGTGCCCATGCACATCGAAGCGCAAGGCAGCTTGCTGAACGTGTTGTAAACCTCCGGATGAATCTGGCCGTCGGCCGCCTTTACCGCAAAGCGCGCAGCGTTTTCATTGGTCCAGCTCGCCGTCGTCATGCCCCAGAGCCGCTGGTTCATGTACACAATCGCCCGCACGTCATGAGCGTGAGCGGTCTGCAACGCGGCGCGAAACGCCGCTTCCCCCTCGCGGGGCGGTAGGTATTCCGGGAAACCGGTGTCGTAGGCGCAACCGTGCCACCAATGCCAGAAGACGCTGACCGGCAAACCCAGCGCGCGTTGCAGGGCGATGGCCGGCTCGATCACTCCCGGTGACGCACCGCGATTCCACACCCAGAGCGCGGTATTGGTCACCCACGCCGGCGCCAGGCCGTTCTGCAGCCGGCTCGCGTGCGCCCACGATTGATTGGTGGCCCAGGCACGATAACGCTCGGCCGCTTGAAACCAATCGCCACGAAAACTTCCCAGCACCACGGAATACGGCAGCTCATAACGCTGCGCCGGATTTTGCGCCGGCTCCGGGCGATGACGAATCTCCAGATTCAAATCGGCATTGGTCGTGGCAAACGCGGCAAAATCTTTCAGATAATCGCCCGCGTCATCGCAGGCCAGATAACAACTGACCCCGCCCGCACTGGTGAGCGCCAGACACTGCAAGGAAAGCAATCCCGGATAATGCCACTCCCAACGCTGCGGCGGCCCCTGAACAGGGGACAACAAGGCGCGCGGGTTCGCCGCCTGTTGCCCCATCCAGACCGGCACCGCCAGCCGCTCCGCCGGCTGTGCTTGCAGGTTGATGACGCGGGGAAACCGGATCGCTCCCAAGCGCAATCCCCCCAAACCCTCCACTGCCAGCCCCCAACGACTCATCGGCTGGTCCACCTCAAAGGCAATATGCACCCGCACCTGCAATCGCGGCGCCGCGACCACATCGAAATCACTCCAAACCAGCTCATGCGCCGCGACCCCGGTCAATGCCCGCGAGGCAAAAGAGCGCGCCCGGGCCGGGTGCAACACCGGTTCCGCGCCACCGGAAAGCTCAAGCTCCCAGAGCGCGCCCAGATTGGTGGTCTGAATAAAATTGTGCCCCGTCGCCCCGTCCACCAATTCCACCAGGTGCCCCAGGCGCGGTTCGATCCCGATCTGCAACTGCGCATTTCCCAAACGCACCACCTCGGCCGGGGTCGGAGGCGCGCAACCGAACATCAGGGCCGGCACGATCAGCCCTCGCCCACGCCGCAACGCGGCTGAGCAACCCGCCGTCAGCAGGGACGACCGTTTTACGAATTGCAGCAGAACGGAAGGCAACTTCATCAGACCGAGTCTGGCGCCAAACCCCGGCAGACGCAACTGTGAGGCGACCGCGCCCGGGCCGGGACACGCCACAGTCCGGAAAATTTGATTGACCGGGCGCCGGGTTCCGCGCTACTGTGCCCGCGTGATCGGAATGCTGAATCTGAACCTGCTGCCAGGCGCGCTGCGACTGAACAACGCGGCGGTTGGGTTCTGATCGGTTCCGGAATTTTCGAGCCCCACTGCCCAGCGGCGGTGGGGTTTTGTTTTGCCAAAATGACCGTGCATCACCATAAACTCGCCAGCACATGTTGAAAGATCCGTCTCAGAAATACCGTCCGTTTCCGCCGGTGAACCTGCCGGACCGGCAATGGCCCGGCCGCGTCATCACGGCCGCGCCCCGGTGGTGCAGCGTGGATTTGCGCGATGGCAACCAGGCGCTGGCCGTGCCGATGAACGTCGGCCAGAAACTCGAGCTGTTCAATACGCTGGTCAAGGTGGGGTTCAAGGAAATCGAGGTGGGTTTTCCATCCGCCTCGAACACCGAGTTCACGTTCAACCGCCGGTTGATTGAGGAGCAACGCGCGCCGGAGGACGTGTGGTTGCAGGTGCTGGTGCAGGCGCGTGAGGATTTGATTGAGCGCACCGTCGAATCGCTGGTGGGCGCCAAGCGGGTGATCATCCACCTCTACAACTCCACTTCACCGGCGCAACGCCGTGTGGTGTTTGGCATGTCCAGGCCGGAAATCGTGCGGGTCGCCGTACGGGGGGCGCAATTAATCAAGGAGCGGTTGGAACGGTTGCGCGGCACCGAAATCATGTTGCAGTATTCGCCGGAGAGTTTTTCCGCCACCGAAGTCGAGTTCGCCCGGGACATCTCCGAGGCGGTCATGGACGTCTGGCAACCCACCCCGCAGCGCAAAATGATTTTAAATCTGCCGGACACGGTGGAAGTGGCCATGCCGAATGTGTACGCGGACCAGATCGAGTGGATCTGCCGCCACATCAAAAATCGCGATTCGCTCATTGTGAGTTTGCACACGCACAACGATCGGGGCACCGGCGTGGCGGCGACCGAACTGGGATTGCTGGCCGGCGCCGAACGCGTGGAAGGCACGTTGTTTGGCAATGGCGAGCGCACCGGCAACTTGGACGTGGTGGCCGTCGGCTTGAATCTTTACATGCACGGCATTGATCCGCAGCTGGATTTCTCCAACCTGAACGCGGTGCGCGCCGTTTACGAGCGCTGCACCGGCATGACCGTGCCGCCGCGCCAGCCGTACGCGGGCGAGCTGGTCTTCACCGCGTTCAGCGGCTCGCACCAGGACGCGATCAAGAAAGGGCTGGCCGAATGGGAGGACAAGCAAATTGAATTGCAATCGTCCACGTCCACCGGCACGGCGAAGTCCGAGCTGCAACACTGGGACGTGCCGTACCTCACCATTGACCCACGCGACATCGGCCGTGAGTATCGTGAAGTCATCCGCGTGAACAGCCAGTCGGGCAAGGGCGGCGTGGCGTATTTGCTGGAGAGCGAATACGGCATCGAGTTGCCCAAGGATTTTCAGCGGGAGTTTGGGCCCATTGCCAATGACGAGGTGGACCGGCTCGGCCGCGAGGTCAGCGGCGCAGAGCTGAAGGCGATGTTCTGGCGCGAATACATTGAGCGTCATGCCCCCTGGCAATTGCTGGGTTTCGAGACGGAAAGCCGCAACGGCGGGGTGAAGTGCAAAGCGCGCCTTCGCCACCACGGACAGCCGGTGGAATTCACCGGCGAAGGAAACGGCCCGTTGGCCGCCCTGGTCAACGGATTCAGCCGGACGTGCGATCTGCGCTTCGAAATCACCCACTACAGCGAGCACGCGTTGAGTGCCGGCGAAACGGCCAGCGCCATTGCCTACATCCAAATCAAACAGGCGGACGGCAAAACCCGTTGGGGCGCAGGCGTGGATACCAATATTGAACTGGCCTCCGTGCATGCGGTACTGAGCGCTTTGAATCGCAGTTGATCTTTTCACGTCCATAAAACCATGCGCTTACTTCGCTGCTCATTTGCCGGGGTGCTGATCTCCTGCCTGCTCCCCACGCTCCCGGCGGCCACCAACTCCGCTCCCCCGCTGCGGGTCATGACCTACAACCTGCGTTACGGCACGGCTTCCGACGGCCTCAATGTCTGGGCAAATCGGCGACCGCTCATGCACCAGTTGCTGACCAACGCCGCACCGGATCTCATCGGCACGCAGGAGGGCCTGTACCGCCAGTTGCAGGAGCTGGCGCACGATCTGCCGGACTATCAGTGGACGGGGGTGGGCCGCGACGACGGCAAAACTGCAGGCGAATTCATGGCGGTCTTCTATCGCCCGGCGCGCCTGGAGGCGTTATCCACCAACCATTTCTGGTTGTCCGACACCCCCGCGGTGCCGGGTTCCACCACTTGGGGCAACCAAGTCCGCCGCATGGTGACGTGGCTGGAGTTCCGGGACCGGGCCACCGACCGGCAATTTTTCTTCTTCAACACCCATTTTGATCACATCGTGCAACTCTCCCGGGAGAAAAGCGCGGAGTTGCTGCGCCGGCGGGTGCAGGAATTGAACACGTCCCGGCCGGTGCTGGTCACCGGGGACTTCAATGCCGCCGCGGAGCGCAACCGGGTTTACACGCTGCTGACCGGAGACGGGTTTTTCTCGGACACCTGGCGCGCCGCCCCGGAGCGCGTCAACGACGGCGTCAACACCTTCAATAATTACCGGCCGCCCGTCTGGCAGGGAAACCGCATTGACTGGATTTTGACGCGCGGCCCGGTGCAGGTCACGCGCGGTGAAATTTTGATTGCACATCAGGAGCACCAGTTCCCGAGCGACCATTTCCCGGTGCTGGTCGAATTGACGCTGACCGGCGACTGAACGACCTCATGAACCATCCGCTTTCCCGCTCGTCAAGCCGCCGCTTTTGGCATAAACTCCCCGTCATCTCGGTTATGAAAATTCCGGCCGTCACCTGCCTGTTACTTGGGACCTGCCTCGCGCCGAATGTCTTTGGGCAGCCCTGGTCCGTACCCGCCACCAACTCCACCCCGCCGCCGCCCGGCATTCCCATTCCGACCCAGCCGATGCCGATGCCGCCGCCGCCCCGCATCATGCATCCGGCGGTCCAGCGGCCGGCCCTGGCAAACCAACCCCTCGCCGATGGCATTCTGGCGTTTGATGCCGAGAAGAAGGAGTATCATGCCGCAGCCGGTGAACAAAACGGCGCCTTTGTCTTTAACATCACCAATGTGTCACCGCAGGAAGTCACGATCCAGCACGTGCAAACCTCCTGCGGTTGCACCACGGCAAAGATCCAATTGCCCATGGTGCTGGCGCCCAAGCAAGTGGCGCAAATCCCGATCAACATGAACATTGCCGGCAAATTTGGCAGCGTCACCAAAACCGTCACCATTCACTCCGATCGCGGACAAAAAACGTTGCTTGTGACCAGCATCATTCCGGACCGGCAGACCAGCACCCTGACCATGGGCGCGGATCGCACGCGCAATCAGCAAATTGCGCTGGCAAACCGCCAGGCGGTGTTCCATGGAGACTGCGCGCGTTGTCACGTTGAACCGTTGATCGGGAAAACCGGCAAGGAACTGTACACCGCCGCCTGCGGCATTTGTCATGACGCCGAGCATCGCGCCTCCATGGTGACCGACTTGCATCGCCTCCCGCCCCCCACCGATGCGGAGTACTGGCGCTTTTTCATCATCAATGGGAAACCCGGCACCCTGATGCCGGCCTTTGCACAATCCCAGGGTGGACCGCTCTCCGATGCGCAGATTGCCTCCCTGGTGGAATATCTGGTCAAAGACTTTCCCAGTTCGGCCAAGGGTCAATAGCGCCGCCGCTCAATTGAGCGATCCGTTCGCCCCCGCTTCCCGTCACTGACTTTAAGCTTTGGCGCCTCCGGTGAAGCGCATATCGTGCGCCTGTGGCAACTCCGGGTGACCATGCTGATCCGCTCGCCGCCCCCATCACGTGTCTCCGGGGTGTCGGGGCGGAACGCGCACAGCTGCTGGGCCGGCTGGGCATCACCCGCATCGGAGAGCTGCTGTTACACCGGCCGCGCCGCTATGAAGACCGTCGGAAGCTTGTGGCCATCCGCGAACTCAAAGCAGGTGAGGCGGCCACGGTGCGCGGAAAAATCATCGCTGCCGGCGGCAAAAATTTCCGCCACGGGGCGCGCCGCTTGTTTGAATGCGTATTGGACGACGGCACGGCTCATCTGCATTTGCGCTGGTGGCGGGCCCAACCGTGGATGGAAAACTACTTCGTCCGCGACCGCGAAGTTCTGGCCTTTGGAAAAACCGGATCGCTGCGTCCCCGGACGTTTGAACATCCGGAAACGGAATTCATCGAGTCCGGAGAGGACGATTTCATCCACGTCAATCGCATCGTTCCGGTTCATCCCCTGACGGAAGGAATCACCGCCCGGGTGATGCGCAGCCTCATCTGGCGCGCCCTCGAACATTACGCCGCCGCCCTCACGGAACCGGAATGGGGACGCCGGCTGGCGGCGCAGCCTCCGCCAGACCTCTCCCCCCCGTCCGTCGTCGCCCTGGACCAATGGCCGCGCGCCCGGGCCATTCGCCAGCTGCATTTTCCGGACGAACTCGCCGATGCCGAAGCCGCGCGGCAAAGACTGGCGCTGGATGAATTTGTCGCGTTGCAGCTGGAAATTCTGTCGCGCCGCAAAAGGTTCGAAGCCCGCGCCGGCGCACGGCCCTGCGCCGGCACCAATCGCCTCATCAAACCATTCCTCGCCAGCCTTGGCTTCCCGCTCACCCCCGCGCAAACGCGGGTCCTCCGGGAGATCCGAAACGACATGGGCGGCGCGCACCCGATGCGGCGTCTGCTGCAAGGCGACGTCGGCTCCGGTAAAACCGTGGTGGCGGCCGCCACGGCGTTGATGGCGGTGGAAAGTGGTTTCAACGTCGCGCTCATGGCGCCAACCGAAATTCTCGCCGCACAGCATCACCATAATTTTTCGCGGTGGTTCGCACCGCTGGGAGTGCCGGTGGCGCTGCACACAGGCGCCAACAAAACCTCCGCCCGTCCGGCAGCCGCCCCCTCCTCCCATCCCGCGCCCCCCCCGACGCTGTACATCGGCACGCACGCCCTGGTTGCCCGGGGCTTCGTCCTGTCTCGGCTGGGGCTGGTGGTGATCGACGAACAGCACAAGTTTGGCGTGGCGCAACGCGAGCAACTCGTCCGCAAGGGCAATTATCCACACCTGTTGGTGATGACCGCCACCCCCATCCCGCGCACGCTGGGATTGACGCTTTACGGCGACCTGGATCTTTCCCTCATCGACCGCCCCCCCGCGGGACGTGGCGCGATTAAGACCTTTCTTCGCAGCTCGGCGCGCCGGCCGCAGGTCTGGGCATTTCTCCGCCAGCAACTCCGCCTTGGCCGTCAGGCTTACGTGGTTTATCCGCGCGTGGAAGACAATGCGGACGGCCTGAAAGCGGTCACCAAAGAATGGAAGGGGTTGCGCGAGCAACTTGCCCCCTTCCGGATCGGCCTGCTGCACGGCCGCCTCAAGCCGGAGGAAAACGAACGCACGATGGCCGGGTTCCGCAACCGCACCTTGCACGTGTTGCTGGCCACCTCCTTGATCGAAGTCGGTGTGGATGTCGCCAATGCCTCCGTCATGCTGATTGAAAACGCCGAGGCCTTCGGGCTGTCCCAGCTGCACCAGTTACGGGGGCGGATTGGCCGGGGCACGGAAACCAGCTATTGCATTCTCCTTTCCGATGCGCCCGATCCCACCGCGCGCGAGCGCCTGCAAACCCTGGTCGAAACGACGGACGGTTTCCGCATTGCCGAGGCGGATTTGCGGCTTCGCGGGCCGGGTGAACTGCTGGGGCAGCAACAAAGCGGCCTGCCCTCCTTCCGCTTCGGTTCGCTCGCGGACGACCTGCTGCTGGTGCAACAGGCGCGCGGGCTGGCTGCCGCCGTCCTTGCAACAAAAGATTGAGCCGGAAGCCGGGTTTTCCGCATAATCCCGCCCGGCTTGTCTGCGTTATGAACGACCACTGCATCGGCGCCCGCCCCCCCGTCAGAACATTGGCGGTCTTGAACCTGTTGTGGCTGCTGCTGGCACCCGTCGTCAGCGGCGCAGCGGCCAATTCCACCAACCCGCCGGCCTGGTGGCAGCGACCGTTGTCCCTGGCCGACGCCCTCAACCTGGCACTGCAACAGAACCGCACCATCCTGCAGTCCCGGCAAAACGTGGAAGCGGCAACCGGTGTCTCGCTACAAACCCGCGCGGTGACGATTCCGAAAATTCAATCTTCCGGCAGTTACACTGATACGGACCGGCGGGCGCTGGAAGCGTTCTACCCCGGGCAGGTGATCGACCGCCAGAACTGGAGCGCAAACATTCAAATTGTACAATCCCTCTTTGAAGGCGGGCGACTGCTCTCCGCGGTGCGCGCCGCCAAACTCATCAAGGAACAGGCTCTGCTTGAACACCAAACGCTCGTCGCAGACACCCTGCTGGCCACGCGCATCGCCTATTACGACGTCCTGCTCGCCCACCAGCAAATCGTGGTGCGCGAAGCTTCCGTCAATCTCCTGACCCAGGAACTGCAGGATGAACAGCACCGGTATGACGCCGGCACGGTGCCGCGCTTCAACGTCCTGCGCGCGGAAGTGGCCGTGGCCAATGCCCGGCCGCTGTTGATTCGCGCGCGCAACACGCATCGCATCGCGCAAAGCAACCTCGCCCAGCTGCTCGGCGACCATTTCCCGCGGGAGATGTGGGAAACGATTCCGCTGCACCTTTCGGACAGCCTGGCGACCGCGCCTGTTGACATTCAATTACCCGCCGCCATTGTTCAAGCGCTGGAGCGGCGCACCGAATTGGAGGCGCTCCGCAAATCCGCGCAGTTGCGCCAGGAGGACATCATCACCGCCCGGAGCGGGCGGCTGCCAAGTCTGCAAGGATTCGCGGGCTGGGGCTGGCGCGATTCGAGCCTGACCACCGACTTGAGCGACACGGCCGACGGCTGGCAGGTCGGGGTGCGCATGAACTGGTATATTTTTGACGGACTGGCCACGCGGGGCAAGGTGGCGCAGGCCAAAGCCGCCCATGAACGCAGCCGTGTGGAGATCGACGACGCGAGCAGCCGCATCGAACTCGAGGTGCGCACCACCTACACGGTGTTCATCAGCGCCCGTGAAGTGCTGGAGTCCCAGAAGAAGGTGCAGGAACAAGCCGAGGAGGCTCTGCGGCTGGCCCAATCCCGCGCCGCCGCCGGCACGGCCACGCAATTGGACGTGCTCACGGCGGAAACCGCCCTGACCGAAGCCCGCACCACTCAGATCCAGGCGGAATACGATTACGCGGTGGCCATCGCCAGGTTGGAGCGCGCGATTGGCGCCTTCGGAACGCCCCAGACGGATTAGTCGGAAAACGCTCCCCCCCGGCGGCCCCCCGCCCGCACCCGGGTGGGAATTAGACTTGGTCGCGAAAGGCTTTCACCCTAGCCTGCTGTCATGGTTCATGTCGGGATTGGTTATGATGTTCATCAACTGGTGGCGGGCCGCAAGCTGGTGCTCGGCGGCGTGGAAATCCCCCACACCCAGGGCCTGGAGGGGCATTCGGATGCGGACGTGCTGCTCCACGCCGTATGTGATGCCCTGCTGGGCGCGTTGGGCGAAGGCGACATCGGCCATTTTTTCCCCAACACGGACCCGCGCTGGCGCGATGCCCCCAGCCGGATATTTCTGGAGGCGGTGGCGCAAAAGGTGACGGAGCGCCAGAGCCGGATCGTCAACGTGGACGCCACGGTCATTGCGCAGGCACCGAAAATTTATCCACATATCGCGGCCATGAAGAAATGCATCGCCGGGGCATTAAACCTTGCCGAAACGCGGATCGGCATCAAGGCCACCACCAACGAACAGCTGGGTTTTATCGGGCGCGAAGAAGGCATCGCCGCCATGGCGGTTGCCGGAATCGATCGTCCCTGATTCCGGCAGTGCGGGCGCACATCCCTTCCGGCATCACCCCACACCGCCTGCCCCCGTCCAGAGCCTCGTTCTATGCCCAAAGCCGAAATCAGCTGGAAACGGGTTACGGAAACCGGGGAAAAGCTGCAAGTCACCGCCCAGCGCGTGGGTGGTGAATGGCGGTTCTGGCATCGGGCGCGGCGCTTCGATCAGTGGCAGCCCGTCCCCGAGCCGCCACTCGAAGACTGGCTGTTGTTGCTGGATGCCGTCCAGCGCTTGATAACGCGGCGTCGCTTGCAGCCTGATCATGAGGCTTTGGTGCGGCGCCGCATTCTCGAACGTTTCCCCGGGACTCCTCTCCCCGGGTAGTCCGCCAGTTGACCCACCCGCCGGCGGAGCGCTGCCCATGCCCCGAACGGCAGCATGGGCGAGGATTTCCGGCAGCTCAATCCTCCGAAAAAAAAGCCCGCTGAGTCAGCGGGCTGGTGGTGAAACGGAGTAAAATTACTTGGCGGCAGCGGTTTTTTTGTCCGCCTCCTTTGCCGGGGCGGCGGGCGCCGTGGCAACCAACTCATCCACCCATTCCAGAATGGCTTTGGGCGCCGCGTCGCCGGGGCGCTGCTCCAGTTTGACGATCCGGGTGTACCCGCCCACGCGGCCCTTGAAGGCAGGAGCGATGTCATCGAACAGGATGCGCAGGACGTCTTCATTGGCGCGCCATTTTTGCTTCTCGGCCTTGCTCAAGGGGCCGGAGGGGCCACGGGTACGCAACCGGGCGGCGGCCAGACGGCGTGCCTGCAGCGTGCCTTTTTTGCCCAGGGTGACCATTTTCTCCGCCACCGGGCGGGCGGCCCGGGCCCGGGCCAGCGTGGTGGTAATGCGCTTATGCTTGATCAAACTGCACACCATGTTTGCCAGCATCGCGTTGCGATGCTCGAACTGGCGGCCCAGTTTCGCCGTTTTTTTCAGGTGTCGCATAAAATTTACAACGTTTTGGTTTCGTCTTTCGGCCCGTCAATCAAGCCGGGTTCAAAAGTCATCCCCAGGGACAGTCCCAGCCCGACCAGCTTGTCCTTGATTTCATTGAGCGATTTTTTGCCGAAATTGCGGTATTTCAACATCTCGGATTCCGACTTCATGGCCAGCTGCCCCACGGTGGTGATGTTCGCGTTGTTCAAGCAGTTGGCAGCCCGCACGCTCAGTTCAATTTCGTTGACGCTCATATTGAGCAGTTTCTTGAGCTTCACCTTCTCGTCGTCCTGCCGGTTCACCGTCTCCTCAAATTCCACGGCGTTCTTGTCGTAACCCACAAAAACGTCCAGGTGATGCGCAAGAATCGCAGAAGCCTGTGTCAAGGCGTCATCCGGTGTAATGCGGCCATCGGTCCAGATCTCGAGGATCAGGCGATCGTAATCGGTCCGGTTGCCCACGCGGGCCGCCTCCACCGCGTAGCGTACCCGCGTCACTGGCGAAAACAGCGAATCAATCGCAATCACCCCGATGGCCTGCCCGGCTTTCTTGTTTTCATCCCCCGTCAAAAAGCCGCGTCCGATTTTCACCGTCAGCTCCATCTCCAGCTTTTTCTTTTTATCGAGCGTGCAAATGACCTCCCCGGGATTGACCAGTTCGATGTTCTGGTTGAGCTGGATGTCCCCGGCGGTGACTGCTCCCTCCTTGTTCACCGAGAGCAGCAGCACCTGCTCATCCCGCGCGTGGGCCTTGAACTTCAACTTCTTCAGGTTCAAGACAATTTCCGTAACGTCCTCCACCACGCCTTCCACGGTGGCGAACTCGTGCATGGCGCCGTCAATTTTGATGGCGGTGATGGCGGCTCCCTCCAGCGAACTCAGGAGCACGCGCCGCAGCGAGTTGCCGATGGTGTGGCCATAACCGGTTTCAAACGGTTCGGCCACAAACTTGGCATACACATCCGTCGCGCTTGCCTCTTCCTTGGTCAAGCGCTTGGGCATTTCAAAACGACCGAGACGTACTGGCATGATTTCCTTTCAACAATTTTAATCTGACGCCACCGCCGCTATTCCCCCCGGTGGCGACGTCCGTATAATTGTGTTTCAAAGTTCCGCCACAGCGGAACGGGTTCAGGGTTAACGGGAATAAAATTCGACGACGGCCTGTTCGTTGGCAACGGGATTGATCTCCTCCCGGGTGGGGATGCGCATCACCACGCCCTTGAATTCATCCTTGTTCAAGGCCAGCCAGTCCGGCACCGCCCGGCTCGTGGACAATTCCATGGCCCGCGTGGCCATCTGCCGGGACACCGTGGTGTCCTTGACCGCGACCACGTCATTGACCTTGAGGGCGTACGACGGAATGCTGACCTTGCGGCCATTCACGGTAATATGACCATGCGCAACCATCTGTCGCGCAGCGGCACGGGTCGTGCCGAACCCCAGGTGATGGACGACATTATCCAGCCGGGTCTCCAAAATTTGCAACATGTGTTCGCCGGTCACACCACGGCGCCGCAAGGCCTTCTCATAAACGCCGCGAAACTGGCGCTCCAGCAGGCCGTAGTAATAGCGCAGCTTTTGCTTTTCCACCAGGCCCAGGCCGTAATCCGTCAGCTTGCGCCGGGATTTGGGACCATGAACTCCGGGCGGATAATTACGCCGCTCAAGATATTTTGTCGGGCCAAACATCGGAATGCCGAAGCGGCGACTGATGCGAACGCGAGGACCTTTGTAACGAGCCATAGAAAATGATGAATGCGATTTGGGTTTCCGGTTTAGACGCGGCGTTTCTTGCGCGGACGGCAGCCGTTATGCGGCACCGGCGTCACGTCCTTGATCGAGCTGATGTCCAACCCGATTGCCTGCAGGGCGCGGATTGCGGATTCCCGCCCCGATCCCGGCCCCTTGACCCGCACTTCCACTTCCTTCATGCCGTGCGCCATGGCCTGGCGGGCGGCGTCCTGGGCCACCATTTGCGCGGCGTAGGCGGTGCTTTTCCGGGAGCCTTTGAATCCCACCCGGCCCGCTGCGGACCAGCCGATCAGATTGCCGTGCATATCGGTGATGGAGACCTGGGTGTTGTTGAACGTGGCCAGAATATTGGCAATGCCGGCGGTTACGTTCTTGGCATGCTTGGCCTTGATGATCTTCTTGGCGCCGGCATCCTCGCCGAGCAGTTCTGCAGCGGTGGGCGCCGCGGCGGCGGCGGCGGGAGCGGCCGCCGCGGTTGCGGTGGCCGCCTTCTTCACCTTGGCCTCCCCGGGTGCCGGGGCGGACACTTCCGTACCGGCTTCGTCAGCCGGGGCGGGTTTCTTCTTCGTTTCGTCAGCCATAAAAATCCAGGTTTAGTGAATGCCCGTCTTGGCGTTCGGGTTCCGTTGCACCCCGACCGTCTTGCGCGGCCCCTTGCGGGTGCGGGCATTGGTTTGGGTGCGCTGCCCGCGCACCGGCAGGCTGCGCAAATGCCGGATGCCGCGGTAGCACTTGATTGCCTGCAACCGGCGCAGGTTCAGTCCAAGTTCGCGGCGCAGATCCCCTTCGATCACGTACTTGCCGTCCTGGATCGCGCGCACGATCTGGGACAGTTGCGCCTCGGTCAAATCCTTCGCGCGGATGGACGGATCAATGTTGGTGCGTTCGAGAATCTCCAGGGCATTGACCGGCCCAATGCCATAGATGTAGCGCAGCGCGATATCAATGCGCTTGTTCGGGGGGATTTCCACTCCAATGATGCGGGCCATACTTGATTATCCTTGACGTTGTTTATGACGCTTGTTTGTGCAAATGACGCGCAGGACGCCACGGCGACGCACCATTTTGCAGCGTTCGCACAGCTTTTTTACCGAGGCTCGAACTTTCATGTTAACTCAATTCTCCATCTACCAACCGACCGGTGGACAAATCAAAGGGCGTTAATTGCATGGTCACCCTGTCGCCCGGTTGCACGCCGGCAAACTTGTACTTCTGCCGGCCTGCCGCAAACGCCAGTACCTGGTGCCCATTGGCAAGTTCCACCCGGAACGTGCCGTTGGGCAGGGCCGCAATCACGCGCCCTTCGACCCGGAAGGCGTCCGCACACATGTCAAAATTTCCGGTGCTCCGGTCGTAATGAGCACCGTATGCTCAAAATGGGCAGAGAGTGAACCATCTTGCGTCACTACTGTCCAGCCGTCTTTCAGGATTTTGACGTCCGGACGCCCCATATTCACCATGGGCTCAATCGCAATCGTCATTCCGGCCCGTAACTTCGCACTGCTCCCAACATCCACGAAGTTAGGCACTTGCGGCTCTTCATGCACCGACCGGCCCACGCCATGGCCGACAAATTCCCGCACGACGCTGAACCCATTTCGTTCGACAAAATCTTGTACGGCGCGCGAAATATCCGTGACGCGATTTCCGGCGACCGCCTGGGCGATGCCCTGGTGGAGCGCCTGTTGCGTGACATCCATCAACCGCTGCGCCGCCGCACTGCATCCCCCGACGGCCACGGTGGTGGCGGTGTCGCCCACGTAACCCGCATAGCGCACTCCGCAATCAATGCTGACAATGTCGCCGAAGCGCAATATCCGCTCCCCCGCCAACCCGTGAACCACTTCCTCGTTCACGGACAAGCAAGTATGCCGCGGGTATTTCCGATACCCCAAAAAGGCGCTCTGGCAGCCGCGCCGCTTCATGGTCTCGCCCGCAAACTCATCCACCTGGAGCGTCGTGACTCCGGGTTGAATGAACGCCGCAATGTCGTCCAGTACTTCCGCCGCCAGCAGCCCCGCCGCCCGCATCAGCTCCTGCTCGGGACCGCTTTTGATGAGGCTCATGATTGCGTTGACCTTTCTGCCCCGTTCCGCGGACGTGCCGTCAACCCGGCGGCTCCGCTTCAGGACGCAGTGCAGTCCTAAAATCGCCCGCGCATCTTCCCCTTCTTCAGGAAGCCGTCATAATGACGCATCAACAAATGCGCTTCGACCTGCCGCATCGTGTCCAACATCACCCCCACGATGATCAGCAAGCTCGTGCCGCCGAAAAAGTGCGAGACGCCCGGGGGAATCTTCAGCCACTCGCCCAGTAAAATCGGAAAAATGGCAATGGCCGTCAGGAAGATTGCCCCGGCCAGCGTGATGCGGCTCATCGTGTTGTGTAAAAATTCACTGGTCGGCTGCCCCGGACGCACCCCGGGAATATAGCCACCATTTTTCTTCAAATCGTCCGCCACCTGGATTTCGTTGAACTGCGTGGCCACCCAGAAATAGGAGAAGAACAGGATCATCAATCCATACAGCGTCAAATACCCAATCGAACCGTAGTTCAGGAGGTAGGCCAGGTCGTTGAAAAACTTGAGATTGAAACGCGCTCCAATCATGGACAGCAGCTTTTGGGGGAACATCAAAATTGCCGCCGCAAAAATCACGGGCATGACCCCGGAATAATTTACCCGCAGCGGCATGAAGGAGGACTGGCCGGCGTAAATTTTTCGCCCCACCGCCCGCTGGGCGTACTGCACGGGAATTTTTCTTTGGCCCAGAGTCACCGCCACCGTCACGCCCACCACCAGGAACATCATCACGATCATGGCCACCGCCTCCATCAGGCCGTGGGTGCGCTCAATCCCCTCGCCGGGCCAGAACATTTCCTTCAACTGGCCCACCGCGCCGGGCAACGCGGCAATAATGCCGATCGTGATGAGCAGGGAAACTCCGTTGCCAATGCCCCGGTCGGTGATTTGCTCTCCCAGCCACATCAACAACATCGTGCCCGTCGTCAACAAAATCACCGTTTGCACGCGGTACCACCAGATGTAGTCCTTGTGCAGCACCAGGTCCCCGTAATTCCAGCCCTGGAAGATGGTTTGTGGGTTTTCCCAACTGAGCGCCATCATGCCCCCCTGCACCAGACACAGGCCCACGGTTAGATATCGCCCATACTGAACGATTTTTACGCGGCCGCCGTCCTCGCGCGCCAGCTTGCTCAAGGTGGGGATCACCGCGGTCAACAACTGCAGGATGATCGTGGCGCTGATGTAAGGCATGATCCCCAGTGCGCCCACCGCCCCATGGCTCATGGCCTCGCCCGTAAACAGGTTGTACATCCCCAACATCCCCCCGGTGCCGGCATGGGAATCGAAAAACTTGCCCAGCGCCTCGACATTCAGGCCCGGCACATGCACGAAGGCAATGAGTCGGGCTATGGCCAGCAGCATGACGGTAAACAAAATCCGGGACTTCAGTTCCGGAATTTTGAAACAGTTGGTGAATGTCTGGACGAGGTTGCCAAGCATGATGGAAAATCCTGCGATTAGGTCTGCGACGTCGCGACGGGCGCCGCGGTCAGCAGTTCACATGTGCCGCCTTTACCCTCAATCTTCGCCCGGGCCGCCGCGCTGAACGCATGCGCGATCACGGTCAGCTTGCGCGTCAATTCACCGGTCCCCAGCACCTTGACGCCGTCCCCGCGGCCATTGACCAGGCCGCTCTGGCGCAACGCCGCTTCATCCACCCGGCTCCCCTCGGCAAACACGTTGAGAGCCTCTACGTTGACCGGCAGATAGCGGGTGGCGAACCGCGCATTGTTGAAACCGCGCTTGGGAATGCGCCGAATCAACGGCATCTGGCCGCCTTCAAAACCGATCCGCATGGAACTGCCGGACCGGGCGGACTGCCCCTTGCCACCCCGTCCCGCCGTTTTGCCACGACCGCTGGATTCGCCCTGTCCGATCCGCTTGCGCCGATGCTTAGCGCCCGGACGCGGTTTAAGATTATGTAAACGCATAAGAAATTAGTTGCCGGCCGGAGCCGAGGCCGCCGCCCGGACTTCCAAACCACGGCTCTTGAAAATGTCCTGCCGCAAGCGCAGCTGCTGCAACCCGCTCAACGTGGCCTTCACCACATTGGCGGCATTTTTCGACCCCAACGACTTGCTCAGCACGTCGCGCACGCCGGCCGATTCCAGAACGGCCCGCACCGTCTTCCCGGCAATAATGCCCGTTCCCGGCGAAGCGGGACGCAACAGTACACGCGCCCCGTCAAACTCCGAATAAACCTCGTGGGGAATCGTGGTGTCCTTCAGCGCGACAAACGTCATTTGCCGTCGGGCGTCCTCCCCGCCCCGGCGGATGGCATCCGCGACCTCGGTGGCCTTGCCCAGTCCCAGACCCACACGCCCCTTTTTGTCGCCCACCACCACCAGCGCGCTGAATTTGAACCGGCGTCCCCCTTTGACGACTTTTGACGAACGATTGATGAAGACGACCTTCTCGATCAATTCCTCGCCACCGGGACCATCAAATCGCACTTCGGGCGCATCGGCGCGTCGGCCGCGTCCGGCGCGCCCCCCGCGTCCCCCGCGCCCGCGGGCCAGGGCGCCCTCGCTCGCCGATGCGTTTTCGACTTCCTCTTTGTTAATGATTTCCGTCTCGGACTCGTTCGCCATAAAAATTAGAATTGTAATCCCGTCTCGCGCGCCGCATCAGCCAAGGCCTTCACTTTGCCATGATATTTGGCGCTGCCGCGGTCGAAGACGATGGCTTTGATGCCCTTGTCCAAGGCCGCCCGCGCCGCCGCGCTGCCAACCGTCCTGGCGCCGGCCACGTTGGCCGCCAATTTTTGTTCCCGCAACGTCTTGCTGCGGGTGGAGGCGGCCGCCAGGGTTCGACCAACGGTGTCATCAATGAACTGCACGTAAATGTGCATCCCGGTAAAGACCACGCTCATCCGCGGCCGCTCGGCCGTGCCCACCACTTTCTTGCGCACCCGCCAACGGCGCAGCTGCTGCAACTTTCGTTTCTTCTGCGTTTGCATGTTGTTGATGCCACGGTTTTTGCCGTGACGACTAAATCAATGATTATTGAACCGTCTTGCCTTCCTTGCGTTGGACATGTTCACCCGCATACCGCACGCCCTTGCCCTTGTAGGGCTCGGGCGGATAGTAGGCGCGGATTTCCGAAGCCACCTTGCCAACCAGCGCCTTGTCCGGCCCTTCAATGGTCAGCTTGGTGTTCTCTTCGACCGTGATCTTGATTTGCTCAGGAATGTCGTAATTAATCGGGTGCGAAAATCCGAGGTTCAAATTGACCACTTTCCCGGCAACGGCAGCTTTGAAACCCACGCCCTGAATCTCGAGTTTTTTGCTGAAACCGTCGGACACTCCCTTCACCATGTTGTGGACCAATGCCCGGCTCAACCCATGCAGGGCCCGGGCCTGGGGATCATCGCCATCGCGTTTGACCACCACCTTGTCGCCCTCCACCTGGAGGCTGGTGCGTTGCGGCAGTTCCCAGTCCAGCTTGCCTTTCGGCCCCTCCACATGCACCTTCCGCCCTTTCACCTCGACCTTCACCTTGGCCGGGATGGCAATCGGTAATTTTCCAATACGCGACATAAATGAATCCTCACCAAACGTAACAAAGCACTTCTCCGCCGATGTTCTTCTTGCGGGCCTGCTGTCCCGTCATCACGCCTTCGGAGGTGGAAAGCACCGCCACCCCCAGCCCGCCGCGCACCCGCGGCATCTCGTCCGCCCCCACGTAATTGCGCAGGCCGGGGCGGCTGACACGCCGCAAACCTTCGATGACCGGTTTCTTCCCTTCATATTTCAAGCGCAGTTTGAGCGTCTTCCTTCCGGTGCTCTCGACCGCCACCTCGGAGATGTAACCTTCCGCCTTGAGAAGGTGCGCCAGGCTTTCCTTCAACTTGGAGTGGGGAATCTGCACGGTCGGCAACAACGCCCGCGACGCATTGCGAATCCGGGTCAACATGTCGGCAATCGGATCAATCATACTCGAAATGGCTCTTATTCTTTCGCTGGGAATTTAGGGACTACCAACTGGCCTTGACCACCCCGGGGATCAGTCCGTTGGCCGCCGCTTCGCGGAAGGTCAGCCGGGAGCAGCCGAATTTCCGGAGGTAACCATGGCGGCGCCCCGTCATCGAACAACGGTTCACCAGCCGGGTTGGGCTGGCATCACGCGGCAGTTTCGCCAGGCCGGCGTAGTCCCGTCGGGCCTTCAATTCCGCGCGTTTGGCGGCGTATTTCTGAACCGTTGCTGCTTTGCGCTTGTTGCGCTCCAACCATGCTGTCTTCGCCATAAATAAATCGTTCGCTGTTACTTTTCTGCGAATGGGAAACCCATCTGCTTCAACAAATCCAACGCCTGCGCGTCACTCGTCGCGCTGGTCACAATCGTGATGTCCATGCCCTGCTGCCGCTTTACCTTCTCCAGTTCGATCTCTGGAAAAATGGACTGGTCGGCGATGCCAAAGGTGTAATTGCCGCGACCGTCGAACTTGCGCGGCGACAGGCCGCGGAAGTCACGGATGCGCGGCAGGGTCACCGCCACCAAACGATCGAAAAACTCATACATTGCGTCCCGCCGCAAGGTGACGCGGCAGCCAATCGGCTGGTCCTTGCGCAGCTTGAAATTCGCAATCGCCTTGCGGGAGCGGCTGATTGCCGGCTTGCGGCCGGTGATGGAGGTGAGGTCCTTGGCCGCATCCTCGAGGGCGCCCTTTTCCAGCGCCGCACTGACGCCCATGTTCACCACGATTTTTTCCATTTTGGGCACTTGGTGGACATTGGGGTAGTTGTGCTTGGCCTTCAGCGCCGGCACCACCTCATTGACGTATTTGTTATAAAGTCGGGATGTCATGTGTTTCGGTCACGGTTTGGGCCGTGACGCCTGGGTTCATTGTCACGCCTTGGCTTGGTTGCCCCCACGTTTCGCCGCCCGGGCGTCAAAGTCAGCGGCCAGCATCACATTGGAAACATGGACCGAACCTTCCCGCTCCACGATGGCCCCCTGGGGGTTTTGTTGGTTCTTGCGGGTATGGCGCTTGATCAGGGCCACCCCCTCCACAATGACGCGGCTCTTTTTGCCGAGCACGTGAATGATGCGCCCGCGCTTGCCTTTGCTCGCCCCGGACAGCACCACCACCTCGTCATTTTTCTTTACGTGAAATCGCTTCATAACCTCAAATAACCTCCGGCGCCAGCGAAATGATCTTCATGAATTTCTTTTCGCGCAGTTCGCGGGCAACCGGGCCGAAAATGCGCGTGCCCTTTGGATTATGCTCCGCGTCAATGATGACGCAGGCATTCCGGTCGAAACGCAGATACGAGCCATCGGACCGGCGGATGACCTGCCGGGTGCGCACGATGACGGCGTTGTGCACCTCGCCCTTTTTCACCTGCCCATCCGGCGCGGCATCCTTGATATGCACCTTCACCACGTCGCCAATGCCGGCGTAGGTTTGATTGCGCCCCAACACGCCGATGTTCCAGGCCACTTTCGCGCCCGTGTTATCAGCCACATCCAGATGAGAACGGACTTGCAACATAAAATTGACCTCAAACCGCAACGCGCTCGACGCCGTCGCTCTTTTCCACCACCTCCACCAGCCGCCAGCGCTTCAGCTTGGACAGCGGCCGGGTCTCCTCGATCCGCACCTTGTCGCCCACCCTGGCCGCCGCCTGTTCGTCATGGGCGTAGAACTTCTTGTACGCCTTCACCACTTTCTTGAACCGCGGATGCGGAAACCGCCGCTCCACGCGCACCACGATGGTCTTGGCCATCTTGTTCGAGATCACCTCACCCACGCGCTCCTTGCGGTGACCGCGTTTTTCTGCCGTTTGAGTTGTTTCAGCCATACCAGATTACCCCGTTAAGCCTGCTGCAAATTACGCAACTGCGACGCCCGCGTTTCGAGCCGCGCAATATCCCGTCGCAACGTCCGCAACCGGGCGGTTTTCTCCAGCTGGGCGCTGGCCTGCTGCAAACGCAGGTTAAACATTTCCAGACGCAAATCCCGGCTCTTGGCGAGCGCTTCGGTCAGCGTCATGTCTTTGATTTCCGAAAACTTCATAATTCTCCTCCTCCGGCAGCGCCTAGGCGGCGCGTTGATGCCGGGAAACAAATTTGGTCTTGATCGGCAGTTTGGCGGCGGCCAGCCGCAGGCAGTTGCGGGCCACCGATTCCGGCACGCCGTCCACCTCGAACAGTATGTTGGCCGGGCGCACCACGGCCACCCAGCCTTCCACCGGCGCCTTGCCCTTGCCCATGCGGGTTTCGAGCGGCTTTTTGGTGAACGACTTTTGGGGAAACACCCGGATCCACAATTTGCCGTTGCGTTTCATCTCGCGCGAGATCGCCACACGCGCCGCCTCGAGTTGTTTGCTGTCCATCCAGCATCGTTCCAACGCCATCAGACCGTACTCACCAAAGGCCACCGTACTGCCGCGGTACGCCAGTCCCGCGCGGTTGCCCCGGTGCATTTTGCGATACTTCACTCTTGCTGGCTGTAAAGGCATATTCGTCTCCTCGTCTCAAATTCCATTCCTCAACCGGCCACCGCCGCCGCCTCCGGCTTGGCGGCCTTGTGCGGCTGGTTCTCCCCCTTGCAAATCCAGCACTTGACACCCAATTTGCCGTACACGGTGTTGGCTTCGGCAAAACCGTAGTCCACGTTCGCCCGCAGGGTGTGCAGCGGAACGCGCCCCCAGTGGTACTTTTCCACCCGGGCGATTTCCGCCCCGCCCAGTCGCCCCGCACAACGGATCTTGATGCCTTCCGCCTTAAAATCCTTCGCAGTCTGCACCACCTTTTTCATCGCGCGCCGGAAGGAAACCCGGCGTTCCAGCTGCAACGCCACGTTTTCCGCCACCAATTGCGCGTCAATCTCCGGAGACTTCACCTCCTGGATGTCCACGTAAATTTCCTTGCCGGTCATCCGGCTGAGATCCTCCTTGATCTTGTCAATTTCCGATCCCTTGCGGCCGATCACCACCCCGGGTCGCGCCGTCAAAATCGTGATGCGGCAGCGGCTTGCCGCGCGCTCGATCAAAATTTTCGGCACCGCCGCGCCTTCGAGCTTCTTTTTCAGGATCGTGCGGATTTTGCGATCCTCCGCGAGCAGGCTGCCAAAGTCCTTCTTGGCGGAGTACCACTTGGAACGCCAGTCTTTGTTCACCGCGACCCGCAGGCCGATTGGATTGGTTTTTTGCCCCATAATATTACTCGTCCGACAAGGTGATTTTGATGTGGCTGCGTCGCTTGATGATGGGCCCGGCCGATCCGCGCGCCTTCGGCACGACGCGCTTCAAGGAAGTTGCCGCGCCAGCCACGGCCTCCTTGACCACCAGGGACTCCGGCTTGGCCTTGTTGTTGTTCTCCGCATTGGCGATCGCCGATTTGAGCGTCTTGGCCACCAGGCGCGCCGATTTGCGCGGCACGACCGCCAGCACCGCCTGCGCCTGCAGCGCCGGCAGGCCCTGAATCTGCCGCACCACCTCGCGCACTTTCTGCGCGGACATCGGCACATTTTTAAGAATTGCGTGGACTTGCATAACCTACTTGGCCTCCGCTTTCGCCGTGTGCGCACCATGCTTCTTGAACGTGCGCGTCAGGGAAAATTCCCCCAGGCGATGTCCCACCATGTTTTCCGTCACAAACACCGGATTGAACACCTTCCCGTTATGCACGGCAAAGGTTACCCCCACAAACTCGGGGGTGATCATTGAGCGGCGCGACCAGGTTTTGATCGGCGCCTTGGATTTTGCGGCCTTCGCCTTCTGGATCTTCTCCAGCAGGTGATGCTCGACAAACGGCCCCTTTTTAATCGAACGTCCCATAAAATTATTTGTTCTTCATCGGCCGCCCGTCGCGGCGCACCACGATAAACCGGTTGGATTGTTTGCGTTTCACGCGGGTCTTGTAGCCCTTGGCCAACAGTCCCCACGGCGAGGTCAGCTGTTGCCAGCCGCCGCCCCCCTTGGATTTGCCAGCCCCGCCACCGTTCGGATGATCCACTGGATTCCGCACCACCCCGCGGTTGATGGGCCGGATGCCGCGATGCCGCGAGCGACCGGCCTTGCCCAGAATGACATTCTCGTGCTCGGGATTGCCCACCTGGCCGATGGTGGCGTAACACTCCTCATTCACCCGGCGGATTTCCCCGGAAGGCAGACGAATTTGCGCATAACCTTCATCGCGCGACATCAATGTGGCGGCCGCGCCCGCAGTGCGCACCATCTGGCCGCCGCGACCGGGAATCAGCTCGATGTTGTGCACGGACAACCCGACGGGAATCGCCTTCAATGGCAGGGCGTTCCCCACCTCGGGCGGCGCACCCGGCCCGCTCAGAATTTTTCCTCCCACCTGGATCCCCACCGGGGCAATGATGTAGCGTTTCTCGCCGTCCTTGTAGTCCAGCAGCGCCAGGCGCGCGGATCGCAGGGGATCATACTCAATCGCCGCCACGGTCGCCTCCACGCCATGCTTGTTGCGCTTGAAATCCACCAGACGGATCTTTTGTTTGTGCCCGCCACCGATGCCGCGCGCGGTGATGCGACCGTAATGGTTGCGTCCACCCGTCTTTTTGCGCGTTTGAACGAGTGACCTTTCCGGCTGATGCTTCGTAACGTCGCTGAAATCTGCGAACGTGATGTAGCGCAGCGACGGCGTTAGCGGTCTAAAGGTTTTCACTGGCATAAAAAATCCATGATTTCCAGTTGATGTTTACTCCCGAAGAGTTGGCAAACCCTCATTCCCGGCCCCGCTGTGGGGCTGCAGTTATCGGCTTGCAATAAAACTGGCCCTTTCGACTTCAAGCGAAAGGGACGCAGAGACTAGCAGAAGCCTTTCACGGCGCAATATCTTTTTTTGCAATTTTTATTGCGTGCCGGCACGGGCCGGGTTTTGCCCACGCCCCACCGGCTGGAGCCCGGGCCGGCGGCCTCCCGCGCCACCTTCGTATCCGCCCGTCAAAACACGGCGCTGTCTCCGGATAAAGACGTTCCCCCGCGCTCCCGGCTTTGACACCGGCGGCCGCGCAAGCCAGAATCGGGGCGTTGCTGAACTGACAAACAAGGATCCCGACATGAAAAAATTCGGCTGGCGAATGCTGCGCTGGGGCGCGGCACTCCTGGTGGTTCTGGCGGCCGCCCTGGTGTTGCGGGGCCTTTATGCCTTTCGTGACCGTTCGCCGGGCTATCAACTGGATCTGAGGCTCGGCCCCTCCAGCGCCAGCGCCACGCCAAAGCCGCTGCGCGTCGGATTCGGTCGGGTCAAGATCAATCCGGATTTGAGCGATCCCCGGCGCCCCGTATGGCTGGCCGGTTTCAGCCAGAACCGCGCAGCGACCGGCATCCATGACGACCTGTGGGCGGTGGCCTGTGTCCTGGATGACGGCGACACGCGCATCGGCATCGTAGGCCTGGACGCAATTGGTTTCTTTCATGACGACGTCATTGCGGTGCGCCGCGCCTGCCGTCCCGAATGGAAACTCGACTACGCGATCGTCTGCGCCATGCACAATCACTCCACCCCCGACCTGATGGGGCTCTGGGGCCCCAACCCGCTGCGCTCCGGTGTGGATCAGCGCTACCGGCGGCAGGTCATTTCCGCCGCCGCCCAGGCGCTGGGCGACGCCACGGCGGCGTTGCAGCCCGCCCTGGTGGCGTTTCATGAAATCCCGATGTCCCCGGACGGCCTGGTGGCGGACACCCGCAAACCGATCGTGTTCGACCCCGACATTCGCGTGATGCACTTCACCAGTCCCACGCAAGGGACCACGATCGGAACGATTGTAGGCTGGGCCAACCATCCGGAAACGCCTTGGAGCAAAAACACGGAAATCACCGCGGATTTTTGCGGCTTTCTACGCGAAACCCTGGAACACGGCTTTTCGCACGACGGCCACACCTTCGCCCGGGGACTCGGCGGCATTCACCTCTACGTCAACGGCGCGGTCGGCGGCTTGATGACGACGCACCCAACTGTGACGGTGCACGATCCCTGGTTGAACCAGGACTTCAAAGAGCCGTCACACGACAAATCCCGGGCGGTGGCGCATCGTCTGGCCGCCGGCATCCTGCCGCAACTCGTCAAAGCCGGTGCGCCCGCCACCAATGCGGTGGCCATCAGCGTCCGGGCCCGCACCCTGGAACTTCCGGTGGACAACAAACTGTTCCTGGCCGCGAGTTACCTGGGGCTGTTGGATCGAGGACACGCGCACTGGAAAAAAATGCGCACCGAAGTGGCGCTGGTGACGATTGGTGAGGCCAGCATCGCCTGTGTGCCGGGTGAAATTTATCCCGAAATTGTCAACGGTGGCATTGAGCACCCGGAGGGGGCGGATTTCGACCTCGCGCCCCTGGAGGTTCCACCGCTGCGCGAACTCATGCCCGGGCGCATCAAGTTCGTGTTCGGCCTGGCCAACGACGAACTGGGCTACCTCATTCCGAAAAGCGAATGGGACGTGGCACCGCCGCACCTTTATGGCTCGCAGGGCGTCTATGGCGAAGTCAATTCCTGCGGCCCGGATTCTGCCTGGCTGCTGCATCAGGCGCTCGGCGCACTTTGTCGCGACCTGAAATCCACCACCTCCTCCCCTTGACATGCACGCTGCGCTCCTTCTCCGCAAAATGCTGCTGCCGCTGGGCCTGGGCTTGGCCGTGGGATTGACGGGTTGCGCCACCCGGCGCGGCCCGCAAATCAGCCTCGTGAATTTGAAGCTGATGACCGCCACCCCCTTTGAAACCACCGCCCAGGTCACCTTGCGCCTGAGCAACCCCTTTCCCGATCCCCTTCAGCTCGACGGCGGCGTCCATAAAATCTATCTCAACTGCCTCTATATCGGGGAGGGATTGAGCCACGACGCACTCACCCTCCCGCGACTCGGCAGCGCCACCCAGGAGGTGACGGTGCATCTGGACAACTTCAGGCTGGCAACACGGCTCCGGCCCATCATTGAAAGGCGCCGTTTCGATTACCGCATCCGAAGCATCGTCTTTGCGGCGGCGGGCACCGCGCGCTGGCGCTCGGAAAATCGCGGCCAATTGGATCTGAAAAGCTTTCCGGCCGCAACATCCGGCCCCCCCCGTCCATAAATTTCCCGGCCGATCCGCCCCGCCCGCGCCAGCAGAAGGGCCTGGGTGGGGCATCCGGCCGCCATCGCCCGCCAACGCGGAGGATGTCCAGCCGCCCGCCGCTTGCCGCCCCGCCGCTGCGTTGCTTGACGTTCCCGGGGGACGTTGGCTAAGGAATACTGGTGATGAATAAAACCGAGTCGCATCCCTTCCAGGCGGAAATCCAGCAATTGCTGAACATCGTCATCCATTCGCTCTACACCGATAAGGAAATTTTTGTGCGCGAACTGATCTCCAATGCCGCCGATGCCTGCGAGAAGCTGCGCTTCCACCAGTCCTCCGGCAAGGCGATCCAGCAGCCGGACCTCGCCCCGGGCATTCGCCTCACCACCGATGCGTCCGCGGGCACCATTACGTTCGCGGATACCGGCTGCGGCATGACCCGCGAGGAACTGGTCGAGAATCTCGGCACGATCGCGCACTCGGGCACGAAAGCGTTTCTGCAGCAGCTTGCGGAACAAAAACGACCGGACCTCAGTTTGATCGGACAGTTCGGAGTCGGATTTTACTCGGCCTTCATGGTGGCAAAGCACGTCACCGTCACCAGTCGCTCCATGCTGCCGGAGGCATCCGGCTGGCAGTGGACCAGCGCCGGACTGGGCGGCTACGAACTGGCCGCGGCGGCGGACGTACCGCGCGGAACCCAGATCCGGCTGGAACTCAAGGACGACGCAAAGGAGTTTGCGCAGGAGTCCACCCTCGAACGCATCGTCGAGCGCTACTCGAACTTCGTGCCCTTTCCCATCGAGTTGAACGGCAAACGCCAAAACACCATTCAGGCCATCTGGGCGCGGAACAAAAGCGAGATCAGCGACGAGGAATATCACGAGTTTTACACGTTCATCGCGCACGACCATGACCAGCCGTTGTTCCGGCTGCACTTCACGGCGGACGCGCCGCTGGCCATCCAGGCCCTGCTCTTTGTGCCGTCCCGCAACTGGGAAACTATCGGCATGGGACGGATGGAATCCGCGGTGAACCTCTATTGCCGCAAGGTGCTGATCCAGGCCCGCGCCAAGGGTTTGTTTCCGGACTGGTTGCGGTTTCTCAAGGGCGCCGTGGACAGCGAAGATTTGCCGCTGAACATCTCGCGGGAAACCATGCAGGACACCGCCTTGCTGCAGAAGCTGAATCGGGTGCTGACCGGGCGCTTCCTGAAATTTCTTGACGAGCAAGCCGGAAAGGAGGCCGACCGTTATGAGTCCTTTTACGCGGAGTACCAGCGCTTCCTCAAAGAAGGCGTCGTCACCGATTTCCACCACAAGGAAGCACTGGGCAAACTGCTCCGCTTCGAATCCTCCCACACCGAACCGGGCAAGGTCACCTCGCTGGCCGATTACGTGAAACGCATGGCGTCCGGGCAAAAGGAGATTTACGGCCTGCTGGCCCCGCAACGCGCGGCCGCCGAAGCCAGTCCGTATTACGAAGTGTTCCGCGACCGCAAGCTGGAAGTGCTGTTTCTTTACGATCCGTGGGACGAATTTGTGATCGAACATCTGCGCGAATTCGACGGCAAAACACTGCGGCTGGCGGAAAAGGCGGACCTGCATCTCGATCAACCCAAGCCTCACGCGCTTCCGGAGGAAGCCACCACAGCGCTGGCGGCCTGGCTCAAAGACACCCTGGGCGACAAAGTCGGCGAGGTGCGGTCCTCCCAGCGTTTGGTGGACAGTCCGGCCATCGTCGTGGACGCGGACAAATACACCACCGCCAACATGCGGCGCATCATGAAAGCCATCAAACCTGACGGTCCGGAAGCCGGGACGACGAAGTACGACCTCGAAATCAATCCGGCGCACCCCATCATCGCCCGGCTCGACGCGATGCGCCGGGAAGACGTCACCCTGGCCGGCAGCGTGGCGGAGCAAATCCTCGACAACGCCCGGGTGGCCGCCGGCTTGCTGGATGATCCGCGTGCCATGCTGACGCGCCTGAACTCACTGCTGGAAAAGGTGCTGACGAAGGCGTGAACCGGCCGGCGTAATGTCTCTCCCGCCTCTCCCGCTGGCGTCGTGTTGTCGCCTCGACTCCCCGTGCTCCGCCTGGGCCGCGCACTGCGCCACGGGTGAACACGCCCCGGTCGCCCAGGCGGGGAACTCCGCCTTCGGGGCTGCAGGACGTCACTGCTTCGGCCAGAGCCAGACCTGCTCGCGAAACGGACGCAGAACCAGTTGCGCCGGATCCAGTACGACATGTTTGACCCGCTGGCGCCGCCAGGTGTAGGTGATGTGGACCAAGCCGTCTGCGGTTTGAATCACCGCCGGATATGAATATTCGGCTGCCGCGCTGGGATCATCCTCCAGGACCAGGGCTGCGAACCACTCCCGGCCGTTGGCGGACACCGCAACGTTCAGAAAGTTGCGCTGCCGATCCGCCCGATGATTGTACACCAGCAGTTGTCGGCCGTCCTTCAGCGTGACGGCATCCGTGCCGGAGTTTGGATTGGGCAACGCCGTCAACGTCATGTCTCCCCAGGTCCGGCCGTCGTCCTGCGACCAAATCTCGAACACCCGCCCCTGTCGCGTGCGGCCCACTGCCTGCAACACGCCGCCGCCATGGAGCAGAATGCTCGGCTGAATGGCGGCCAACTGGCGACCATCATTCAGGAACGGAGTCGCCGTCCAGGTTTGTCCCCCATCGGTCGAGCGCTCGAAGTAAACCCGCCAACCGTCGCGTCCCTCCCGGCTCGTGGGCGCGAGAATGTCGCCATTGGCCAATTGTACCGGCTTGTTTTTGATCGGACCCAAAATGCCGTCTGGCAAACGCCGCGGCACGCTCCACGTTTTGCCGTTGTTGGTGGAGGTGGTCAACATGCCCCACCATTCGCTGGGGCTGGGCCCCGCCTTGTAGAACAGCAGCAACGGGCCGGTTCGCGGCTGAAACAACACCGGATTCCAGGTGGGCCAGCGTTGCGGCCCGAATCCGGCGCCGTTGGCCACTTCCTGCGGCGCGGTCCATCCCCCGTCTGCCTGGCGGGAAACGTAAATGCAAACATCGGGATGCTTCTCGGCGGTGCCGCCAAACCAGGCCGCCACGAGCCCCGCCCGCGTTTCCACAAGGGTCGAGGCGTGGCAGGACGGGAACGGCGCGGTCTCATAAATGAATTCGCTTTTCACCAAACCCGGTTCCGCCGCCGCGCGGCTGGTCAGGGCGGCACACAGGCTGAGAAGCGCAAGCGCCACGGCGCTGCGCCCGGGAATTATTGCTGGATCACACATTGGTTTCATTGTCCGAGACAGGTTTGCAGCCGGCGGGTTAAATACAACTGTTCGGATTTCATTTCGGCCAGCTGCACCGCGGTGTGGAAATACGTCGCCGCGGCCCGCAGATTGTTTTGTCGAAATTCCAGCTCCCCCAGCACCGCGTGGAGCAGGTAATGCGATTTGAGCATGGGAAGGTCCGGAATGGCCATGACGGCGGCAATGGCGGCTTGCGGCCCTGCGACTTCCGCCAACACCACCGCGCGGTTCAACGCCACGTGCGGCGAGTCATCGTGGGCCAGCAGTTGATCATACAATTCAAGAATCTGCGCCCAATCGGTGGCGGCGTAACTCGGCGCGGCGCAATGGACCGCCGCGATGCCCGCTTGCAAATGATATTCGCTCAGCTTCTCGCTCGCCGCGGCGCGCGCCAGATGGAACATGCCGCGGGCAATCAAACCCCGGTCCCACTGGGAGCGATCCTGCTCCTGCAGGCGCAGCATGTTCCCCGCCCCCTCGGCCGGGGCCGGCAATCGCGCCCCGTTCAACAGCATCAACGCCAGCAGCGCATGCGCCCTGGGTTGATCTCCCGCCGGGTGCGCCACCAGCGACTCCGCCAGGCGGATCGCTTCCAGACAAAGCGTGGCGCGTCCCAGGGCTTCGCCGCCCGCCGCCTTGCAGCCTTCGTTGAAGAGCAGGAACAAACTGTGCAACACCTGCTCGCGCCGCGCGAACAGGGTCGCCCCATCGGGCAGGGCGAGCGTCACCGGCTTCTCGCGCAGCATTTGCCTGGCGTCCGCCAGACGCTGCAAAATTGCGCTTTCGGCAATGAGAAATGCGCCGGCAATTTCCGCGGCGCTGAACCCGCATAACACCCGCAAAATCAGGGCGACTTGCGCTTCCGGCGAAAGCTGCGGATGACAACAGGCGAACAGCAGGCGGATGCGGGTTTCCCGGATGTCGGCTTCCCGCAGTGGCGCGCTGTCCGCCGCCCGGCCGGGCCATTGCGCCATGAAGGCGATCAGTTGCTGCTGTTTGTGTTCGAAATTCGCCTCCCGTTGAATGGTGTCCAGCGCCAGGTGCTTGGTCGTCTGGGTCAGCCAGGCGGCCGGATACCGCGGCATCCCATGAAAGGGCCAGATGCGCAGCGCGCGTACCAGGGCTTCCTGCACCACCGCCTCCGCCACCTCGAGACGGTGCAGCCCGAAAACCCCCGCCAACGCCGTCACCAAATTTCCGGCCTCCCGCCGGAACAAATGTTCCGGCCAGCCCGCGGCAGCCGATTCCGTGACGCCCGTTGCCATGTCCTGCTTCCCCATCGCCCGCAGCCTAGAAAAGATTCATCCCGCAAAACAGTTTCAATTTTCACTCCCGCAGGAAACCACCCCGCCGCCTCAACGCCGGGTCAGCTCCTGCAACACCGCGTCATCAAGCCGGGGATACTTGGAGGCAATCGGCCGCACCTCCACGCTCACTCCGTACGAAAGCCCCGGACACTGTTGCGCCGCGAGCACGGCTTCCTCCAACGATTCCGCCTTCAACACCAGGTAACCGCCCAGGGTTTCCTTGGCATCCGCAAACGGATCATCCGAAACCACCCGGGTTTTGCCCATGACCATGCGGCCCTCGCGCTCAACCGCATCCCCGCCGAGCCATTTTCCCTCCTCTTTGAGGCGGTCCATCCACGCCACCCAACTGGCGACCACTTGCTGCATCTGTTCGGGAGAAAGGTCCTGATACCAGTTCACACTGCGGAAGATCAGAAGAAAGCCATTGTCTGTGCTCATGCCACCACCAGCAGAGTTAAGAGGAAGCAGCGCCAAGTCAAGCAACCGAACGGTCGCCCGCGTTCCGGCCCCAACCACCCCTCCAAGCCGCCCCGCCGTTGGACACCTGCCGCTGCGGACGCAGGAACTCCGGCGGCGCGGCAGTCCGGCGCGCGCACATGGCAGCCGGCGCCGGCCCCTGGCGCCCCGCCGGACCGGTTGGACATCGAAAAAATCATCGTGTTTCCAAACACGCTTCGTTTATGCTGGCCACCATTGATGGTTATGAGCAGCAAGCAGATGCTTCGGTTCGGATTGCCCAAGGGCAGTCTGCAGGAAGCCACGATTCAGAAGATGGCCAAGGCGGGCTGGAACATTTCCGTGAGCAGCCGTTCCTACCTGCCCTACGTGGACGATCCCGAGTTGGAAATCCGGCTGATCCGGGCCCAGGAAATCAGCCGCTACGTCGAGCATGGTTATCTGGATTGCGGCATCACCGGACACGATTGGGTGGTGGAAAACGGCTCGAAAGTGCATGAGGTCGGGGAGTTTCTGTTCAGCAAGGTTTCCCGCCGTCCGGCCCGCTGGGTGTTGTGCGTGCCGGAAGATTCACCGATCAAATCGGTGCGGGATTTACAGGGCAAACGCATCGCCACCGAGGTGGTCCATCTGACCAAACGGTACTTGAAAAAACACGGCGTCAAAGCGGACGTGGAGTTTTCGTGGGGCGCCACCGAGGTCAAGGCACATGAGCTGGTGGACGCCATTGTGGAGGTCACGGAGACCGGCTCCTCGTTACGCGCCAACAAACTGCGCATCGTGGACGAGCTGCTCAGTTCCACGCCGCGCTTCATCGTCAATCGGGCCAGCTGGAAGGTGCCCTGGAAGCGCAACAAGATCCAGACCCTGACCATGCTGCTCAAAGGCGCGCTGGATGCCGAGGCCAAGGTGGGACTCAAAATGAACATCCGCGAAAAGGACCTGGCGGCGCTGTTGAAAAAACTGCCCGCCCTGCGGATGCCGACCATTTCCCGGCTCAGCCTCGAGGGCTGGGTGGCGGTGGAAACCATCATTGACCAACACGTGGTGCGCGAAATGATTCCGGCGCTCAAAGCCGCCGGTGCGGAAGGCATCATCGAATATCCACTCAACAAAGTGGTGTACTGAACCGCGGAACGTGCGGACGCAAGATGACGGTCAATTCCCCGCAACCCGCCACTGGCGCGGCGGAGCGGCGATGCGGCCGCCATTCCCTGTCGAGTATGAAGACGCAAACATTCGATTTTGATGTCGCCATTTTGGGCGCGGGCAGCGCGGGATTCGCCGCCGCGCGGACCACGGCGGCGGCCGGTTTGAAGACCGCCCTGCTGGAAGGCGGGCGCGAAGTCGGCGGTCTGTGCATCCTGCGCGGGTGCATGCCGAGCAAGGCACTGCTCTATGCCGCCGAGGTGCGCCATCTGGCCCAGCACGGCGCGACCTGGGGGCTTCGCCCGGGCCGGGTGGGTTTCGATTTTAAAAAAGTCATGGCGCGCAAGGCGGCCATGATCGCCGATTTTGCGGGTTATCGCCGCCGTCAGCTCGAACACGGAAAATTCACATTCCTCCGCGCCCAGGCAAGCTTCATTGACCCGCACACGCTGCAACTCCGCCCCGGAGGCAGGTTGACCGCGCGCCATTTCGTCATCGGCACCGGCTCGGTCGTTTCCCCGCCGCCGTTGGCCGGCCTGGACAGCGTGGGTTACCTCACCAGCGATCACGCGTTGTCACGCGAGCGGCTGCCGCGTTCGTTGATCGTGCTGGGCGGCGGCGCCACCGCGTGCGAGCTGGCGCAATTTTTCGCGCGCTTTGACGTGGCGGTGACGCAAATTCAACGCAGCCCGCACCTGCTCAAACAATTTGATCCCGAGGCCAGCGCCACCATTGAAACCGTCTTCCGCCGCGAAGGCATCAAACTGTTCACCAACACCAGGCTGTTGCGCGCCACCCGCCAGGGCCGGTTGAAGGTGATCGAATTCGCCCAGGGCCGCAAACGGCATCGCGTGGCCGCGGAGGAGATCCTGTTGACCCTCGGACGCTCGCCCAATACCGCCACATTGGGCCTGGAACGGGCCGGGGTGAAAACGGAAAACGGCCGGATCATCGCCAATGCCCGGCAACAAACCAGCGCCCCGCACATCTACGCGGCGGGAGACTGCACCGGCCCGCATGAAATCGTCCACATTGCCATTCAACAGGGGGAAACGGCGGCCGCCAACATTGTGCATCCACGCCGGCCGCGCGCGATGGACTACCGCCTCCTCACCAGCGTGGTTTTCACCGATCCGCAGGTGGCGCTGGTGGGCCTGACGGAAACTGCGGCCATCGCCCGCAAAATTCCCCACCGCGCCGCCAGCTATCCGTTCGATGACCACGGCAAATCGCTCATCATGGAAGCCCGGGACGGCTTCGTGAAACTGCTGGCGGACCCGAACACGGGGGAAATTCTGGGCGGCGCCTGCGTGGGGCCGTCCGGTGGCGAACTGATCCACGAAGTCATCGTGGCCATGGCCCAACGCATGACCGTGCAGGCGTTTGCCGCCACGCCGCACTACCACCCGACACTGGCGGAGATCTGGACCTACCCGGCCGAGGAGCTGGCGACGCAAATCCCGGCGAAAAAATGAATGCAAGCGCGCTTGCGCTCCGCCGCCGCTCCGGATCATGTTGACGGTTTGAGAAATCATCGCCGCTTCTTTTGGTGGATGCTTCCGGTCGCGCTGCTGGGTGCGGCGGTGTGGTCCTTCACCCTCTGGCGGGGACCGCGCGCCCGGGGGCCGCTGCCTTCCGAGGTTTACGTCTGGCAACGGGCCTGGACGCCATCCGTGCGGGCGGCCCTTGCCGATCATGCAACGAACTTCAGCCAGATCGTCGGATTGCGCGCGGAAATCGTCTGGCAGAAAAACCGGGCGCCGCAACTGACCAGGGCGCAGGTGAACTTCGCCACCCTGCGCGCCCTGCCCACGCCCGTGGGGCTGGCGCTGCGGATCGGCGCCCACCCGGGGCCCTTCACCAACGACGCGACCGGAACTTTCATCGCCGATACCGCCCGCTGGATTGTGGAGGAAGCGCAAACCAACGGACTGACCTTGAGCGAACTGCAAATTGATTTTGACTGCGCCACCGCCAAACTCGACGGCTACCGGGTGTGGTTGCAGGCCATCCAGCAACGGGTTGCCCCGACACCGGTGACCATTACCGCCCTGCCGACCTGGCTGCGTTCTCCGGCGTTCAAACGTCTGGCGGCGCAATCCCCCAATTACGTGCTGCAAGTGCATTCGGTTGCGCGCCCGCGCAGCATTGCGGCACCGTTTGCGTTGTGCGACCCGGCCGCCGCCCGGCGTGCGGTGGAGCGCGCCGGACGCCTCGGGATTCCCTTCCGGGTGGCTTTGCCCACTTACGGTTACACGTTGGCCTTTGCCGACGACGGAAAGTTCCTCGGGCTATCCGCCGAGGGACCGCGGCCCAACTGGCCCGCCAACGCCCGGTTGCGCGAGGTTAATTCCGACCCGCAGGAAATGGCCGCCCTGGTGCAGGATTGGACGGCCAATCGGCCCGCCGCCCTGCGCGGGCTCATCTGGTTCCGGCTGCCGATCGGCGCGGATAATTTCAACTGGCGCTGGCCGACTCTCAGCGCCATTCTCGAAGCGCGCCAACCGGTGGAGAAGTTTGGCGGTCGCGCGCAACGGGTGGCCACAAACCTGGTGGAACTGGCGCTGACCAATGACGGGGAATTGGAGGTTTTGGCGCCCTGGACGATCACCGCGCGCTGGGCGGGGGCACGCCTGATCGCCGGGGATGCGCAGCGCGGTTTTACCCTGGCCGAACGCCGGCCGGACACCGCGAAATTTGTTTCGCAAGGACCGCCGGTCCGGCTGCGTGTCGGAGAACAAAGAACCATCGGCTGGCTGCGCTTTGACCAGGATTGCGAGGTGCATTGTGAAGTTTTTAAACGGTGATTCCATAAAAGTGATTCACGTGAATGTCCGGCGCGCCCTGTTGTGCGCCGCGCTGTGGCTCGGCCTGCCGGACGGCGCGAACGTATCCGTCCAGGCGTGCGCGCCGGGTTTCACCCTGGATTTGTTGAGTGACGGAGATTGGCCTTTGCTGGCGGCACCCGATGCCAACTTCTGGAATGAGTTGCAAGCGCTGAACCTGCCGTTGGGAAAATTTGAATTTCTCCCCCCGTCAGACTGGGACTATGGCGGGCAAAAGCTGGAGGCAGAGGTTGCCGACCTCACGACGGCGTTGCGCAAGGCCAAAGTCCCCGATGGCGAGGCCATCCTCACCGTGGTCGCCTACCGAAAGCAACGCGCGCAGCTGAACGATTATGCCGCCGCGGTTAAAAGTTGGAAACAGAACCTGGCCGGCGAAACTTTTTACCGCAGCACACCGTCAACCACGCCGGCCGACCTGCCGATGCTGCCCGCGTTGTCGCCCATCCCCGGATTGCCAGCCGAGTTCGCCGATTATTTTGCCGGCGCGCTCGCCTGGCAGCTCCTGACGCCAGACACCAACACCGCGCGCCAGGCCTGGCAACGCGTGCTGGCCCGCCCGGCCGCCGAACGCAAATTCAAATCCACCTGGGCCGCCTACATGCTGGGCAGGTCGTGGGAAGCCGAAAATCCGGAGCAGGCAATCACTTTCTATCGCCAAACCCGGGAGCTGGCGCAACGCGGTTTCGCGGATAGCACCGGCCTGGCCGCGGCTTCCCTGGGGCGTGAAGCCCTGGTGGAACTGCGGCGGCGTCATTACGCAGCCGCACTCGCGTTGTATCTGGATCAATATGCCAACGGAGAATTTTCCGGAGGCGAGTCGTTGCGGCGCGCCGCCCGCGCCGCCTTCAACGACCCCGAGGCGGATTTGATTGAACTGGCCAAATCACCGCGTCTGCGTCCGGTGATGACCGCTTACGTCATCTCGAGCACCAAAACGTGGGAAGACCCGTTTTTCTCGCCCGATCCGCACGCCGCGCATGATCTCCCGGCCACCGCCAGACGCTGGCTGCGCGCCATTGAGGCCGTGCGCATCACCGAAGTGCGGGACGCCGAGCGCCTGGCCCTGGCCGCCTATCAAATCGGCGAGTATGCCCTGGCCGCCGGGTGGGCCAAACGCGCGGGCCGCTCGAACGTGGGGCAATGGCTGCAGGCCAAACTGCTGCTGCGCGAGGGACAAGTGGCCGCGGCCGCCCAAATTTTGGCGCGCCTCTCGCATCAATTATCGCCCTGCCCCCCCGGCGAATCCGACCACACCGACCTGCTCGACTCGCTGACCCTGGCGAATCATTCCGGACGCGCGCAACTGCATGGCGATTGGGGCACGCTGGCGCTTACACGGGGCGATTACACGGAAGCATTGGACACGCTGCTGCGCGCCGGTTTCTGGGAGGACGCGGCCTACGTCGCCGAACGAGTACTCACCACCGACGAGTTGAAAACTTATGTGGATCAGAACTGGCCCGACCCCCGCCCGCTCACCCCCGAGACGACACCGGTCGCAGCAGCGGCCTCGCCCAGATACTTTGAGAAAACCGATCCCATCCACAATGCCGGGCAACTCCGATACCTGCTGGCGCGCCGGATGGCCCGGGAATCACGTGGTCGCGAGGCCGAACCCTACTTTCCGGCCGCCTGGCGCCCAAACTTGCAAGCACTGCTGGCCGCCTTGGACGGTGCGGAGAATCCCACGTCCCCCGCCACAGTGCGCGCCCGGTATTTCTACACCGCCGCCTGGATCGCCCGCACCAACGGCATCGAACTGCTCGGCACCGAGCTGGCCCCCGACTGGTTCATCAACGAAGGACAACTCGATTCAGGTCTGACCTGGCAAGTGCGCGCCACTAATAATCTCACCGCCTCCATCAATGTCGCCTCGGAAGACGAACTGAACCGCGCCGCCCAACATCGCACCGATCCAGACCGGCGTTTCCATTATCGGTATCAAGCCGCGTTGCTGGCGTGGGAGGCGGCCAGCCTCCTGCCCGACAACACTGACGAGACCGCCCGCATCCTGTGCGTCGCCGGAAGCTGGTTGAAAATCCGGGATCCCGCCACCGCCGACCTGTTCTACAAGGCGTTGGTGCGGCGCTGCCGTCAGACTGCCATTGGCGCGCAGGCCGACGCCATGCGCTGGTTCCCCGTGTTGGACGCGGAGGGCAACCCGAAACCTTATGTGCGCCGGGGCCGGACGCCCGATGAGGAATTCGCACCCTCTGAGGCTCCGTGGCCGGCGGCAGAGGAATGGGAGCCGATGGAAGAACCGGTGAACCATTGACGAGACGGACGCGGGGATGCTTCCAGCCATTCCTCCGGCCCGGAAGCCGCCGCCAGGGAGGGTGAGTCACCCTGAATTCTGCAACGCCAGCGCCGGCAGGCATGAAGGCTCATCCGCGGGTGTGCGCGCAAGCATCACGGTTTCAAAAACCGGCGCCGGCGGAGCGTCCAGGCTTTTGCGAACGTGCATGATCAGTTGCGGAGCCCGATAGGGCTTGGCCAGGAAGTCGAAGTGGTCACCGTGGCGGTTGCAGCCGATGATTTCGGAGCTGTACCCGCTGCTGTAGATGACCCGGAGATCGGCTTTGCGCGCGCGCAACTGCCGGGCGAGCTCCGAACCACTGATGCCGCCCGGCATGACCATGTCCGTCAACAACAGATCAATCCGCCCCTGCTGTTGCTGCCAGACTTCCAGCGCTTGCACTCCGCTCCGAGCTTCAAACACACGGTAATTGCAACTGCGCAGCACGGTGGCGACCAACTCCCGCAGTTCCGGCTCGTCTTCAACCAGCAGAATGGTCTCCCGCCCCTCCCGCGCCATCAGCATCGTATCCTCCTGATGGTCCTTCTCCACCACAGGCGCGGGGAGCGCCGGGAAAAAGATGCGGAAAGTCGTGCCCGTCTTGGGCGTGCTGGCCACCTCAATCCAGCCCTGGTGTTGTTTGACAATGCTCAGCACCGTGGCCAGCCCCAGCCCCGAACCCCGTTCCGCCCCCTTGGTCGAGAAAAACGGCTCAAAGATGCGCGCCATGGTCTCCGGGGTCATGCCGCAACCGGTGTCCTGAAAACTGATGCTGACAAAGCGCCCCACGCGCGCGTCCGTGCAGCGTTGCACATAATCAGCGTTGATTTCCGCGAGGCTCGTGATGATCGTCAATCGCCCGCCTTTGGCCATGGCGTCCCGGGCGTTGACCACAAGGTTCATGATGACCTGCTCCATCATTCCGGCGTCGGCCTGAATGGCCGGCAGACCGGAGGCCGGGGCAATCTCAAGCGCAATATCCTCGCCCAGCAACCGCGGCAGCATCTTGCCGAAATCGGCCAGCACGGCGTTTAAATCCAACGGCCGGGTCTGCATGACCTGCTTCTGGCTGAACGTGAGCAATTTCCGGGTCAATGCCGCCGCCCGGCGGGCGGCGCCGGAAATTTGTTTCAGCGATGTCACCACCTGCGCTTCGGCCCCCGCCAGCGGCAACGCAAAATCGGCATATCCCTGGATCACGGTGAGGATGTTGTTGTAATCGTGGGCGATTCCGGCGGCGACCTGTCCCACCGATTCCAGCTTTTGCGCATGCCGGTACTGGGCCTCGAGATTGAGCCGCTCCGTGATCTCCACGCCATAACAATGCACCGCGCGAATCTCCGGCACCGGCAGGAAGGACCAGCTGAGGGTGCGCTTGGCGACCACCACCAGTTCGTCGGCATGCGGCGCGCCGCTCCGCATGCACTCTGCAACGATGGCGTGCAGGCTGGCGGGTAAAATTTCCAGCAAATGTTTTTTGTTCAACGACCGCAGCAGGGCGTGCGCGGCCTCGTTGGCGTAACTGATCCCGCCGGCATTGGTCAGCTCCAGGATCGGGTTGGGATTGACGCGCGGGAACGCGGCCAGGCGCTCCGCCTGCGCCTCCGCGCGCTTGCGCTGGATGCACAAAGCCACCCCGTTGGCCACCGAGCCCAGCTCCTGCAGTATCGTTTCCGGCAGCGTCTCCGGCGCATACACCGCCAGCGCGCCGATCAATTGCTCCTCCATCAGCAGTGGATAGGCGGCGCCGGATCGAATGCCGGCCTGCCGCAACGCCGCGGCGACGGCGGGCGGCGCGATGTCCGCCAGCGACGCATGCCACATGGGCCGCCCCGCCTTCAACGCCGCCACATCAAAGCTCTGCGCCAGACCGGGCAGTTCATCCGCCGCCGTACCGACGCTGGCCAGTGTTTCAAAACCCGCCTGCTCCGCTGCGCAGGTCAACACCTGCGCCAGCGACACGTTCAGGTACTGGCACATGCTCGCCGCGCATTTTTCCATCACCTCCGGCAACGGGGCACGGCGGGTCAGCGCCAACCCCACCTGCATGCCAAACGCCGCCAGCCGCGCTTGCTCGAAGGCGGCCGCCGAGGCCGCCCGTTTCCTTTCGATGGCATAACGCAGCGCACGCTCCAGCTGCGGCGCTTCAATCTCGCCCTTGATCAGGAAATCCGCGGCGCCCGCCTTCATCGCAGCGTGATCGGCATCGGCGCCGCCCGCACCGGTCAACAACACCACCGGCGCCTCCGCGCCGGCGGCGCGGGCGGCCTGCAGCAGTTCCACGCCGTCATGGCCTCCCAGCCGGAAATCCATCAGACACACCTCCTGGGCGTTGGTCACCATCGCCCGCAACCCCTCCTCGTAATTGCGGGCCCGTTCAATGACGAACTTGGGACGCCGGATTTCCTTGAGCAACTCGCTCGTCAGAAAGAAATCCTCGTCGTCATCCTCGACGACCAGGATGCGGATGGCCGGCGTGGGATTCATGTGCAGGCGGTGGACGGCAGTTCAACGGTGCGGAACCAATAGCCGGTAAGTTGCGCAATGATGCTCACCAGCTCGTCAAATTCCGCCGGTTTTGTCACAAATGAATTGGCGCCGAGATCGTACACCCGGGTGATGTCCGTGTGCGCCCGCGAGGTGGTGAAGACCACCACCGGCACGCCGCGCAGCGCGGCGTGGGCGCGGATCTCCTTCAACGCCTCCCGCCCGTCTTTGCGCGGCATGTTCAGATCCAGCAAAATCAAGTCCGGCCGCGGCGCCTCGCCTTCCGGTGCGAATCTGCCGCGCTGCAACAGGTAATCCACCAGCTCTTCACCATCCGCCACGAAGCGCACCGCCCCGGTCGTCCCGCTTTCCGCGAAGGCATCCTTCACCAGCAGCCGATCATCGGCGTCGTCCTCGGCCATCAGGATCAGGTAATTCCGCTCCTTGTTCATGATCTCAATTTTTCCTCCGTTTGGCGGGTTTCAGCGGCAGCCGCACCAGGAACGTCGCGCCCTGTCCCGGTTGACTGCGGGCGGTGATGCTTCCGCCGTGCCGTTCGGTGATGCGCCGGCACACGGCCAGGCCAATCCCGGTCCCCTCATATTCCTGGCGGTTGTGCAACCGTTGAAAGACGGCGAAAATCTTGTCGAGATACTTCTCCTCAAACCCGATGCCGTTGTCCTTCACGGTCAATTCACAAACGGGACCGGCCGGACTGCCCTCCTCCGCCGGGGACAGGACGTTGGCGCTGATTTCAACGCGAGGTTTGACCTCCGGAGCATGAAACTTCAGCGCGTTGCCGATCAAATTCTGCAGCAGCTGCCGCAGTTGCATCGGGTCCGCCTCGAGTGTTGGCAGGGGGCCCACCTCCACCGTGGCGCCGGATTTTTCAATCGGCACCTCCAGGTCGCTCAACACTTCACGCGTCAGCTTGTTCAAATCCACGGCCACGAACGGATCCATCCGGCTGATGACGCGGGAGAACGTGAGCAGGTCGGCGATCAGCGTCTGCATGCGCACCGCGGCGTTCTGCATGCGGGCCAGATAGTCGGCCCCTTCGGGCGGCAGCGCGTTGCCGCATTTGGTTTTCAACCGGTCCCCGAACGCCCGGATTTTGCGCAGCGGCTCCTGCAAATCGTGCGAGGCCACAAACGCAAACTGTTCCAGTTCGGCGTTGGAACGCGCCAGTTCCGCCGCCTTTTCCTCCAGCGCCTCCGCCGCCTGCTTGCGTTCGGTGATGTCCTTGAACAGGACCACGCGGCCCACCGGCCGGTCATTTTCGGTGATCTGCGACCGGAGAAACTCCGCCGTAAACGTCGAATGGTCCCCCCGGACCAGCGTCACCTCATTGGGCGCATGGGCGGACGCACCGGCGGCGGTGGAGATTGCCGTGGGCAGGGAGGCGCCAAACAACTCGGATTCCTTCTGCCCGACCATTTTCTCCACCTCCAGCCCCATGAGTCGCGCCGCCGTGGGGTTGACGAAGGTGATTTTGCCCGATTCATCCACCCCACAGATGCCCTCTCCGGCGGCATTCAGGATCAATTCGTACTGCCGCTGCAATTTTTGCAGTTGTTGTGAGCGCGCCTGCACATGGATTTGCAGGACGTCTTTACTGGCGGCCAGATGCTGGCTCTGCATCACCATGGTGCGCTCGTTGCGTTTGCGGCGGTTCAACTCCTCGCGGATTTCCTCGTTGAGCCGTGTCAAGGTCCCCACTTCCGCCTCCAGTTCCCGGCGGCGTTTGATCAGGTGTTCCTCAATGGTGGTTTTCTCGACGAGTTGAATTCGCAGCCGGTCCGCCTTGAGTTCGGCCTCCACCCAGGCTTTTTGCTGCAACTCCAGCCAAATCCGCCGCAGGCGGTACATCACCAGCCACACCACGGCGGACAGAAACAAACCGAAGCTGAACACGGCCGTCATCGTCCACCATTGCGCGCTGGAGACCCCCAGTAAAAAGTCCCGGCCGTTGTCCACATACAGCAGATTTTCGGCACCCAGGAGCAAGGTCAGCAGCGCCCCCAAAATGGTGCTGCTCAATACCGCAAACAGCAGAATGCGGCGTTCGCGTAGAATGAATTCCGGTGGCCGGGGGACGACCAGTTCGGGCGCCTCCGCCGCGTCGGCGACGTCTGCCGGTAGTGAGATGATTTCCGCCTTCGTCATTTTGCTTCGTTGCCATCAGCAAGCGTACGACCGGGCTTGCCCGTTGAGGTGATTCATCGCAAGCAGCTTAAAGACCAAGGCCACCGTTGCCGGCCGGTCCCGCCCGCCGTCCCGGCCGGCCCGGGCATTTACAACGCCCGCGCCTTGCCCTTTAATGGGTCAACCATGTTTACAAACAAGGCATCCTCGGCATGACGGCAACGCAGGAAACCATCGGTCTGCTGGCCGGCAACCGCACCCTGCCGCTGCTCTTTGCCCGGCAGGCCCGCCGCCTGGGGGTGAAACGCATCGTCGCCGTCGGCTTTGAAGGCGAAACCGATCCCGGGCTGGCCTCCCTCGTGGATGACATGGTATGGGTGAAAGTCGGACAACTCACCAAAATGATCACCGCCCTCACGCAGCGCGGCGTGACCCAATGTGTGATGCTCGGCCAGATCGCCCCCAAGAACCTGTTCGAGGTCCGGCCGGACCTGCGCGCCATGGGGGTCCTGCTGCGACTGAAGGAACGCAACGCCCACACGATTTTCGGCGCCATCGCCGATGAATTGAAAAAAGATGGCATCACCCTGGTTGAAGCCGAGCCCTGGCTGCGCCCGCTCATGCCGGGAGCGGGATTCCGGCTCGGACGCCAATTAACCGGCGACCAGCAGGCCGACGTGGATTTCGGATTCCGGATCGCGAAGGAGATTTCACGGCTCGAGATCGGACAGCTGGTGGTGGTCAAGGAAGGGACGGTGCTGGCCGTGGAAGGTTTCGAGGGTACCGACAATTGCCTGCTGCGCGGCGGACAACTGGCCGGCAAAAACGGGGGCGGCGTGGCCGTCAAGGTCGCCAAGGCCGGACACGACATGCGCTTCGATGTGCCCTGTCTCGGACCGCAAACCCTGACCACATGCGCGCACGCGGGCATTGCCGTGCTCGCCTTTGAATCCCAGCGCAGCCTGATTCTGGAACCGGAGGTTTGCGCCCGGCTGGCGGCGCAACATAAACTGGCGGTAACCACCGTCGGCTGACCCGCCAGCCGGCCAACTCGCGGCTTGACCCCGGCGCGCAGACTTCGGAACTTAACCCCCCTGACGATGTTCAAATCTTACGAATTGTTCGGCTTCATGTCGCCCACGCTGGCGAGTGAAATTCTTGCCTTTGCTTACGAATCGGAGAAACCCACGTATCGCGCGGTTCTGCAAGCCGTGGCCGAGGCGCGGCGGGTACGGCCGGTTTTTCTCGAGCGCCGCGAACGCCACGAGCGTCATGCCACCATGTTGAGCACTCTCGCCCGACCGAATCTGGACGTCGCCGCCGGCACGCTGCTGCGCACCTGGCTCGTCAAAAAATATCAATCCATGCTGACGGATTTTCTCAACGCCTTGGAGATTCCGAACGAAAATGGCGTGGTGGAAGATCTGCCGGAATCCATGAGCGATGAAAAATTGAAGGCGGCCGTGGAAGCATTGCTTGCCAAGTATCCGCCGGAAGCTGTGGCGGTTTATCTGAACGCGTTCAACGGAATGAACGAGGCAAATTGGGCGAACTTGCAACAACTCCTCGCAAACGACCCCCGCCTGCAGCTCGGCGCCGGTTGAGCGTCACCCGCCTGCCGCCCCGGAAGTCCAGCGCCGCCCGGCCGCCCGCATCCACCCGCTGCCGTTTACAACCGCCCCCTCCCCCCGGACGCCCGGACCGAGCCGGCCCACACATCTCTCCCACTCAGTGCGCCATAAATCTTCTGGCGGGACGGCGGAACTTTTGTATGGTTCCCTGGTTTGGTTTCCATTCAAAACGACTACGAATATGCAACCTACAGGTGACATTGCTCTCATCGGCCTGGCCGTCATGGGCCAGAATCTCATCTTAAACATGAACGACCATGGCTTCACCGTCGTGGCCTACAATCGCACCATCGAAAAAGTGGATCACTTTCTGGCGAATGAGGCCCGGGGCACGAAAGTCCTTGGCGCTCATTCCATCGCGGAAATGGTTGCCAAGCTGAAGCGGCCCCGCCGCGTGATGCTGCTCGTCAAGGCCGGCAAGCCTGTGGATGATTTTATCGAGCAACTGCTGCCGCACCTCGAATCGGGCGACATCATCATTGATGGCGGCAACTCCCTGTTTGAGGATACCAACCGCCGCCAGCACTATGTCGAAAGCAAAGGGCTGCTCTACATCGGCACGGGCGTGAGCGGCGGTGAGGAAGGCGCACGCCACGGCCCCAGCATCATGCCGGGCGGTTCCCCGGCCGCCTGGCCGCACGTCAAACCCATCCTGCAAGCCGTCGCCGCCAAGGTGGAAGACGGCACGCCGTGTTGCGATTGGGTCGGCGAACAGGGCGCCGGGCACTATGTAAAGATGGTGCATAACGGCATTGAATACGGCGACATGCAGCTCATTTGCGAGGCCTACAACCTCATGAAACAGGGCCTGGGCATGAGCACTGATGAAATGCACTCCGTCTTTGCCGAGTGGAATCAAGGTGAGCTGGACAGTTATCTGATTGAAATCACCCGCGATATCCTGGCGCACAAAGACGCCGACGGCACGCCGCTGGTGGACAACATTCTCGACACCGCCGGCCAGAAAGGCACCGGCAAATGGACGGTGATCAACTCCCAGGACCTCGGCATCCCCATCACCCTGATTGCCGAGGCGGTCTATGCCCGTTGCGTTTCCGCCTTGAAGGACGAGCGGGTGAAAGCCGCCCGCAAGCTGAAGGGACCGCGCCCCACCCTGGGCTCCATCGCCAGCAATCCGGAGAAGAAAAAGGCTTTCATCCAGGACATCCAGAGCGCCCTCTACGCTTCAAAAATCACCAGTTACGCCCAGGGCTACATGCTGATGCGCGCGGCCGCCCAGCAATACAAATGGAACTTGAACTACGGCGGGATCGCGCTGATGTGGCGCGGCGGTTGCATCATCCGTTCGCGCTTCCTCGGGAAAATCAAAGCGGCCTACGATGCCAGGCCCAAGCTCCCGAATCTGCTGCTGGATGATTATTTCCGCGCCGAAATCAAGAAGGCGCAAAAAGGCTGGCGCAACGTCGTGGCCACCGCCGCAAAAAAGGGCATCCCCGCACCGGCCTTCAGCACCGCACTGGCCTTTTATGATCAATATCGCAGCGCGATATTGCCGGCCAATTTGTTACAGGCGCAGCGTGATTACTTCGGCGCGCACACTTACGAGCGCGTGGACAAACCGCGCGGCGAATTCTTCCATACCAATTGGACCGGGCGCGGCGGCACCACGAGTAGCAGCACCTACAATGTCTGATGGCTGGGCCGGCCCCGTCCGCGCCATGCGGCCGGCGGAAGATTGAGCGTCAACGAAGTTACAGTCTTACAGAGCGCAGGCGCTTCACCTGCGCTTTTTGATTGCAACCTCCGACATCCCGCTCGGGCCGCCCGTGCCGCGCCTACGCGCTCTGACCTGGCGGTTGGTGGCGATCGAAATGCTCAACCATGGCTTGAACCGCTTCTTGTTCGTCGTCGCCGGAAACCTCGACATCCATGTAGGAAACCAGGCTCGAGGCCAGGATCAAGATTCCCAAAATACTCTGGGCGTCGGCCAACTGTGCCCCCGCGCGGAACAGGATGCGGGAACGGAACCGACGCGCAAGTTGCACCATTTGAATGGTCGCCCGCATGGGAAACCGCCGGTCCCACGCCACTTTCACTCGTGCTTGCTTCATGGTATTTCCAATATTAACCAAGTCCTTCGACCGGGCCAAAATGCGTTCGTTCAGATTTTGGACGGGGAGCAGGTAAATCGCTCAACGGCGGCGACGATCCCGCTGGTGAATCGGAAAGCTTACGGATCTTTACGCGACGAAACACGGATGCCCAACACATTGGCCACAGCGCGCTCCCGCCCATCGGAGGGCTGATTGAGAATTCTAAACGTATTTTGATCCGGCTCCCGCACCGCCAGCACGGAACTGCCGCCGCCATCCAGATTCAAGCCTTCGGTACAACCACGGGCCAACAACTCCTGCGCCAGTTCCGTGTAACTCATGCCGGTCGCCAGGCCGGGTTTGCGGCCGTCCACCACCAGCAAAATCATCCGGGTCGCCGGTCGGTTCAATCCCGCGGCGGTGCGCGGATGACGCGCCGGGTTGTCATGCCGGACAATTTTGCCATCGTGAACCAACAGCACATTTCCCGAGAGCAACTCCCAATCATCCGGTTCAGGCTGCCGCGCCGGGCGGATGCGGGTGCGCCCCGCCCGATCCACCACCAGCGCCGGGCGGATGCCCGAACCCGCCGACCACACCTTTCCCGCGCTCACGGCCGGCCCGGACACCGCCGCCCAAACTTCGTGGCGCGGGAGAGGCGTTCCCGCTCCGGGGTTGGTCCGGCAGATCTTGAAAAAGTCGCCGTTCACCACCAGATCGAATTTCTCCCGCATGGCTATTTGCGTCGGACGCATCAAGGTGGTTTGCCACGGGCCGGAGCCGTCGGGATCCGCGCCGCCAGGGGCGACATGCAAGCGCAACTGCGGCGTTGTCAGATCAATCTCGGCCACAAACAGGCACTGCGGTGGATTCGTGCGCACCTCGGAATAAAGCACCACGCCCGGAAACGGATGCTCGGTCGTCAAGCTATCCGCGCGGGCCAAGGGCGAACCCAGCAAACCAAATCCTGCGCACCAGATTGCAAAACAGCGAATGGAACGGAATGAAGTCAGCATCGGTTGATCAATTGCCATTGCCACACCTGGGCGTTCCCATTCCCAACCTGGACCGATCACGGCTCAAACTGGATTCGGATGTTGCCACGGACTGCGATACTCGCGCTTCAGCAATTTGGTGACGCTGTCATTTCCCATTGCCACCCGTTGCTTCGGATCGTAGTACACCGGTCGTCCCTGATCCATGGCCAGGTTGGCGAGAATGCAACTGGCGGTCGAAATGTGTCCCTCCTCGATGTCCGCCACCGGACGGCTGCGTTTTTCGATGGCCGCAAGAAAATCCAGCATGTGCCGCCGCGTGGCTGGAGCGGCGTTAAGTTCAATGTCCTTCTCGGTTAAATCCTCGGGATACTGCTCGCGTTCGTACACACAATCGAAGTGCAGCGATTTTTCATTCCGCCCCATGGGAATAAAATCGGCGCGCATTACACTGGCTTTGAGCGTGCCTTTTTCGCCATAAATAACCAGCGCCCACGGATAATCCGGATCGGGCGCGCTGCCCCAGGTGCGGTGTTGCCACGCGACGTTGAACTCCTTGAATTCAAACACGGCGTGTTGTGTGTCCGCGATGTTGGATTTCCCTTCCTTCTGCACGAAGATGCCGCCCGTGGAATGCACGGCTTTCGGCCAGCCCAGATCCAGCAGCCACCGCGCCCCATCCAGCATGTGGACGCACATGTCGCCCATAATGCCGTTGCCGTACTCCATGAACGTGCGCCACCAACTCCGATGCGGCAGCCGGTCGTAGGGCCGCAACGGCGCCGGCCCGGTCCACATTTCGTAATCCAGAAAATCCGGCACGGGCTCCACGGGAGGATTGCCGTTGGCGCGCATGTGATAATAGCAACACATCTCGACCATGCCGAGTTTGCCCAGCAGTCCGGCCTCCACCACCTGACGTTTGACTTCGATCCAATGCGGGGTGTTGCGCCGCTGCAATCCCACCTGCACCACGCGCCCAAGTCGCCGGGCCGTGTCCAGCATGGCTTCCCCTTCGCGCACATCCCGGCTGATGGGTTTCTGGCAATAGACATCCGCCCCCGCTTCCATCGCGGCGATGGCATGCAGCGCATGCCAGTGGTCCGGCGAGCCCACGAGCACGATGTCCAGATCCTTCTCGCGCAACATCTCGCGATAATCCCCATAGGCGCGCGGTTTGCGCTTCGATTTTTGCCGCTGACTGGCCAGCTCCACCGCCCCCGCCAGCAGATGCTGATCCGGGTCGCAAATGGAAACCACCTCCACCGGGGCCACCTGAATCAACCGCCACAAATCACTCTTGCCGTACCAACCCGCCCCAATCAGCCCCACCCGCTTCGGTTTGCCATGGATCAAATCCAGCGCGTCCGCCCCCCAGCCGGGCAGGGCCGCCAAAGCGGTGATCGCCGAGGCCGATTTAAGAAACCGCCTTCGGTTGATGTTGAATACCGCAGGCGGAACAGATCCGGTATTGGCGAATTTCATGCCGGGATTATGCACCAGGCCGCAAACCGGAGGCAACCCCCGAACCCCGTTCGGTGCGGGCTGACATGGTGCAGGAGAAGGCGTTGACCGTTCCATCCGTCCGGTCGCGAAGCCGGAGTCACCGGTGATTCAATGCGGGCGCTCACCTGCCGCCCAGGGAAGCCGGGGAAAGGAACCAGCCCTCATCAGTTGGTTGAGAAAGGGTGGCTCCAGAGGAAGGACTCGAACCTTCAACCACACGGTTAACAGCCGCGTGCTCTACCATTGAGCTACTCTGGAACCCAGATCAAGTCGGACGCGAACTCTACAAACCGCCATCCGCCGCGTCAAATGATTTTCCCGCCGGACCGCGCGCGACCGGACACGCTTGCGACCGCTGAAGCCCGGGTGCCGCCGCAGGTCTTCCCCGATCGCATGCGTTGCGGCGGCGATCCCGCTGGCAGATGGAGTGAGCCGCCGAAACTGTCCTGCGCCCCGGAGCCTTCCATGGCGGCGTGACGCTTCGCTTTCCGCCGCACTCCAAAATGCTTCCGCATTCACTGAGCCCCTTCGTGCCGGATGTCGCGGTTCAGAATCAAGCCGCCGAATTCCGGCGGAACGGAAACGACGAACCAATGCGACACCTCTATTCCCACCGATACCGCCAGACCCAGTCGCCTTGAGCCACCAGTGACGATTTACCCTTGCTCAGCGCCACCGTGCCCCCATCGTCAGTCTGGTTCCACCCGACGGAGTAGAGCACGAACGAACCATCCTCGGGGCGACGGTATTTCAACGGCTGGCCATTGATGATGTCGTGGGGGAGTTGGGCAAGGAATTGCGGCACGAGGACATCGAGAGTTTCAGGATAACTGCCGTGGGCCAGGCGATATCGTTCGAGCGCACAAGCCACCCGGGCCAGATCCACTGAGGCCTGGGCGAAGGCGAACTTTTCCACCGCCTTGCCAATGGCGGGAAACAGCATCAAGGCTTGAGCTTTGTACGGCGAGTAGGATTGGCCCTGGGATTTCACGGCCGCGGCGCTGGCTTGTGCGACGGCGGGCGACACAACCCGGTTGGTCAAATCCACCATCGGCAGGACGTACTGTTGGTGCAGCTTCGCAAAGGCGAGTTCGTTTTGGTAGAAAAACGCGCTGGGCATGAAGCGAAGGCTGGTCGTAACCAATCTATTCGTGCCATGACTTTCCTCCACCGTCTGAATTTCCCGAGTGGTCCGTTGGGCTTCGAAGGCGGCGAGCGCACACGCCCGCTCGCCGCGCATGCCGGCCTGGTAGTCCGGCAGAAAATCCAACTTCGCCAATACCCGCTCCAGTTCGACCAGTTGTGCCTCCGACCATCGGTGTTGGGCCAGGCCTTCATAAACCGGCTGCAACGTCAGCGCCATCATGGCCATGCGCACCAGATGGGAAATGAGAAAGGGCTGGTTCCGGATGGAGTCCGTCAGCCGCAGCAGGAGTTTCACGTCCGCCAGTGCCTGGTCGCTTTGCCCATCGTCCAACTCCGCCAGCGCCCGTAATTCCAGCATCTGTCCGGAACCTTTCAGGCGGGCCAAATAGGGTAACAATGCCGTGGCGCTCTCAAACCCGTTTTCGTACTGGAGCGGTACTCGCGCCCCCGCACGCTGGCTGGCTTGGCGCAATGCTTCCAGCACGGGATCGAACTCGCTGAGGGCCAGCAACACATCCGCCGCTGGACTCTGCGGTTGCGGCGCGACTGGAAATGCGTTGGTCGAACCTGCCAGATCGCGAAAGTATTGCTGCCATGGTTTCAGATCAGTCAAGGTGGCGGTTCGCCAGGAGCCGCCCTTTGTCGGCCACTTTTCTGAATCGCCGCGATAGAGGTTGAATTCCGCCGGGGTTTGCGCGTTCGTGGAGCCGAGAACGCGAGACACAATCGGGGCGGCGAAAAAGTTCTGGGCGTCCGGCACGACCGGCGGAATGACACTGGCGAGATCGAATCGTTCGCCCTTCGCCTCCCATTCCTGACGGTATCGCTCCCAGGCGCGTTTGCCCCGCCAGTTTTCCTCCGTGATCACCAAGGCCAGCAACGTCACCAAAGTGACCAACGTCACGAGCGCCCGCCGGATGGTTTTCCAGCTGAACAACCACCGGGCCAGGCGGGCCAGGATCGAGGGGCTTGGATTGATGTCACGAGTCTCAGGCATAAACAGGTCGTCGGATGGTATCGCGCCGGTCGCTTCGAGGTTGGTGCGCGGCGGGTGTGGGTTTCTGTGGCGACGCAGCGGCCCGGGTTCGGAGCGGCTCGCTCAATTCGGCCAGCAATCGCTCCTGTTCTGGCAATGCCAGCATCATGCCGCCGGCGCGCGTAGGATTTGCCAGCGTGGTAGTCCCCGGGTCGCGCAGGGAAGCATTCACCCCAAGCACCAGCAACCACATTGCTGCCAGCGCGGCCCAGGTCCGCCAACACGGCCAGACCAGCTCGTCCCACAGCTTGGACAGCACGCGCCACGGCAGATTTGATTTCAGCGGCGCAACCGGGCGGGACAGTTTGGCAACCACCTGATGGCGGATGCGATCCAGTTTCGCGTCTGCGGGCCGATGCCGGTGGAACAGGATGTCTCGCGGTGTTTTCATTGGACCTTCTCCTTCAGCAGTTCCCACAAAGCGCGCCTGGCATAGTGCAAGCGCGACTTCACCGTGCCCAGCGGCGTGGCGGTGACATTGGCGATTTCGTCGAGGGCAAAATCCTCGATGAAATGAAGCAGCAACACCGACCGTTGCGGCCAGGGCAATTGATTCAACAGGTTCATGAACTCGACCTCCTGTTCCCGGCGGATGAGCAGATCAGCGGGGTCGGTTTCAAATTCTTCCGGGGCGGCTGCCAGTTCCTCCAACGCGAGCGATTCACGATCCTGCTTGCGCCAGCGTTGCAGGCACTTTTGGTGCGCAATGCCAAACAGCCAACTGCCGAACCCGGCATCGTCGCGCAGGCTGCCGAGGTGACGGGTGGCCGCGATGAAGGTTTCCTGCACGATGTCGAGGCTCGCTTGTTCGTCGTGAACCATTTCATACGCATAAACGTAAAGCGGTTTCTGGTAGCGGCGGAACAAAGCGTCCCACGCCTCCGGTTTCCCGGCGCGGGCCTGGGCCACGGGCAGTTGTTCGGGTGCAGCCACCACCAGCATTTACAATCAGAGGAATACCGAAGGCGAGAAAAGGTTCAATGAGAACACCGATTTGTGAACGGAGCGAATCGCGATCAAAGCGACGCAGGACAGGTCCACACCCAGTCGCTCTGCGTGGCGTCCACTGTCCGTTCCTTGTCGGTCTTCCAAGCCGGCTCGCCACCGTCGTCGGTCTGATTCCAGCCCACGGAGTAGAGGAGATAGCCGTGGTCTGAGGTGGGACGGTAATGCAGCGGTTTCCCGTCAATGATGTCGTGCGGAACTTTCCCGAGAAACTGCGGCGTCAGCGCTTCGAGCGTCTCGGGAAACTTGCCGTTCGCCAGGCGGTAGCGCTCCAGCGCGCAGGCCACCTGCGCGGCGTCCACGTAGAATTGCATCCGGGCCGACTTGACGATGGCCCCGCTCAAGACGGGCATCAACAGTCTGGCAAAGCTGGTGTAAGGACCAGAGCGCATGGCTTTCAACCGCGAATCGAACGCCGCGCACTGCCCGGGATAAACCCGCCGGTCTTTTTCATCCACCGAGGTCAGGATGAAGTTCTGGAACAGTTCAGAAATGGTCAGCATGTTCTGGTAAAACCAGCCGGCCGGCACCCACGCCAGATCGCGTGTGGAGTATTCGTTGCCAAGGTAATCCATGGCATTAAGCCGAAAGCGTTGTCGTCGCAGGTAATCCAGGCCGGCGGTATTGAACGCGCGCTCACCGCGCATCGCGTGCTTGTATTCGGCCAGCAAATCCACCGCTGCCAGAGACGTCTGGAGTTCGGCCAATTGAGATTCGTTCCATGCGTGGCGCCACAATCCCTCGCGCAGGGTTTGGAGATTGATCGCCAGTCCGGCAATCCGCACGAGGTGGGCAATCAGGGTGGGTTCCTCACGAATGCTGTCCGAAAGCCGCAATCCCACCTCCAGATCCGCGAGCGCGTCAGCGGATCGGCCCGTTGCCAGCGCAGCGACGGCGCGGAGTTGCGTTACTTGGATCAAACCTTTCAAATCCGCCAAATGCGGCAGGAGAATGCCCCACGACGGCTCAAATTCATACTCGATGGGATAACGCGACAAAGGCCGGCTCATCGTCGCCGCGCGGAGCTCGGCCATTTCCAGATCAAATTTCGCCAGCGCAAACGCGATGTCCTCAGCCGGTGTTCCGGCGGTGGCGGGTTGCGGGTAGTTGGTATTGCCACGGTAAAAATCCCGGCAGGCCGCGAGATCGGCGAAGGTCCCTTTCTCCAGACTGCCCAGGACCAGGTGGTCGTTGGTGAGCCGCCTGGGGCGGGGCGCGAGGTCGGCGCGAATGCTTCGCAGGCGCGCCCGGCCGTTGGTATCCGTCCACACGACACCCCGCGGGCTGTGGTTGAATTCCAAGGCCGGTTTGAGCAATGGGGTCAGGGCAAAATTCTTCTCATCCGGTACCGGCGGTGGCGCGAGGTCCGCAATGTTGAATTTCTCGCCTTTGGCCTCCCACTCCCGGCGATGCTGCTCCCACGCCCGCTTCCCGCGCCAGTCTTCTTCCGCGTAGAACAGCGCAACCAGCGTGATCAGACACGCGACGCCGAACAGGAACCGACGAACATTCCGCCAGCAACACAGCCAGCGCAGAAAAAAGAAAATCAACATTGCCCCCGTCGCAATGGCGAGGGAAAAACCCAGACTTCCAATCGCAAACGTGGACCATTCGATATTTCGAGCCGAAATCAACCCGAGGATCAGCAATACGGCAAAAACCCCCAGCGTCAGGATGAACAGCCAGGCGAGGATCCCCGCCCTGCCTTTGAGAGGCCGTCGCCAAATACTTTTGGGTGCTTCGTCCATGCGTTTGTTCCTCACTAAACGGCCACCGCCGTCTCCCGCCTTTGGCTCCGCGGCCCGGGAGGCGCGGAGTGCTGCCGGGTCGGCGGATGATCTTCCGGGCGGCCCACAAGTTCGGTGAGCAGCAGGCGTTGTTGTCGCAACGCCCGCAAGGTTCCCGGCGAGGTGATGTTCGCAGCCTGCATCGCCGGAGCCGGCGCTGAATCATCGCGAGCGGCCAGATGCAAGGCGATGATGACGACCCAGACAGCGGCGAGACCCGTCCAGCCAGCGCGTTGCGGGCGAAACAGGAATGAAAGGACCTGGCGGATCGTCACCAGCCAGTCGGACGACGCCTCGCGCCGCGTGTGAACACGCGGGGCAGCCTGGCGCGCGGCACCGAGGATTTCCTCCCGCCAGGCGGAAGGCACGGGCCGCACCGGCTGACGCTGCAATCGCTTTTCAAAGTCGTCGTTCATTTGATCTCGTCATACAGGGGACGCAGCCGGTCGCGCAATTTGTCTAGCCCGTAGCGATAGCGGCTGGCGGCGGTGTTCAGGGGAATTTCCAGCGCGGCGGCAATCTGCTCGAAGGTCAAGCCTTCCCAAAGTTTCAAGTGAACCACGGCCCGCTGGTCGGCGGGCAACTCTCCGAGCGCGGCGGAGAGTTCGGCGCGAAACGCGGCTTCGTCAGGATCGTCGGTGCGCGCAAAAGCCGGGAGTTGCTCCGTGCCGAACTGTTCATGCTTCCGGTCGCGCGCGCCGCGCCGGCGCATCAGGTCAATCGCGGCATTGTGGGCGAGGCGGAGCAGAAAGCCGCGTTCGTCGCGCACCGCCGCAAGCCGTTCCGGCTGCCGGGCCAGTTTCACGAACACGTCCTGGAGCACGTCGCGGGTGTCCGCCTCGTCGCGGGTGAAGTTCAGCAGGAAGGCGAACAACGCCTGGGCGTGTTCGTCGTAAAGCCTTTCCAAGTCGGCTGCCATTCAAGTCGTTCTCGTTCAGGACGCGCGCGGGAACGAAATCTGTCTAACTGACGTGCCGGCGGCGTCGGAAGTGGACCGTCATTGATGGAAGCGGTCAAGGAAAGGAGGCCCGAATTATCCGCGCACCGCTGGCAGTCGGGCGCTCCGCCGCCACTTTCGCAGATGCAGGTTCAGACAACGCCCCGAGCCCATCACCGCGCGTCCGACCATCCCTTGCGCCGGGTTTCGTCTGCCCTTGCCCCGTCCCGCCGCAAGGCATCACATCCCCAACCACGTCCGGATATGCCCCGCGAAATTTGCGGGTCACGCCGGCGAGCCTGTTCCCGCAACCCCGAATTGTCAACGCCGGACACGCCGGGCGTCACTCCATTCCGCTGCCGGCCTGCGGACGATGGCGGGTTTCCGGGATCATTCACCGCACTCTGATTCGGATGTCAGTCGGCTTGCGTGGGAGAGGAATTCTTCAAGGAATCAAAAAGCCACTTCTGCCGTTTTGCGGCCGGCTCCGGAAGCTGGTGTGGGTTCCAACGTCTCGGGCTGGGCATTACCGCCAAAAGTTGTGAAATCTGCGCAACGGTCAAATCGGCCGCATGGCAGTTGTAGTGGTACCTGGCCGCCGCCTCCAATCCATAGACGCCATTGCCAAACTCTATGACATTGACGTACAGCTCCATGATTCGCCGTTTGGGAAGGACCAGTTCCATCCACATTGAATAGTAAGCTTCCAATCCCTTCCTCAACCATGACCGTCCCTGCCACAAAAACAGCGACCGCGCGCATTGTTGGGTTATGGTGGAAGCTCCACGCGGGGGTGTTCCCTTTTTCCTGGATTCTTTCACCGAATTCTTGATGCCGCCCCAATCGAACCCGTGATGCTCGTAGAATTGTGTGTCCTCGGCCATGAGCACACCGCTCAGGAACAAAGCCGGGGTATTTTTTAACTCCAACCACACCAATTCCTGGCGTTCTACACGCTCCCCGGCGGATGTTTTACGAAAGCGATCGAGAAACCTTGGCACCGTGCTTGGCGGATCGAAGAAGCGCACATAGCAAACCTGTGCGGGAGGCAGATATAATGGAACTCCGAGCAGCACAAGTATGACACCCGCTCGCTTGTGACATACAAGCCAGCTCTTAATTTTTGCCAACGGCCGCATTCGAGAGCGAACACCGGTTGTCACAGTCAATAGATAGAATTGAAGAAATCAGTTGTGCCAGAAGTGACAAACTCCCATGGAATCCATTTCCTTGTCTGCGGTTCGAGATAACTCCGGAGATACACGGGTGACGAGGTTTGGTTCGCCTGCCGAATTATGGCCTGGAACAGGGCCACCACGACGTGTCCATTCTGCTTCAATAGCTCCTCCGGCGTCGGGCGCGGCGCATAGTAGGAAAAATGCGTCAAGATACTTGCATTGGGTTGATGAGCTGCGCTCGCGCTCAGCGGAGCAGGCCAGTAGGTAAGAGTATCAACTGTCAGGATTGCCTCCTGGAGCGCGATGTCTGCCCATTGTCCTCCGACGCGTTTGCGCTCGGGAATCTCCACGTGCTCCCAGAATTGCTCAATAAGATCCTCGTTGGCAGCCGGTGGAGTCAATCCCAGCCTGGCCAATCTGGCCCTATCAAAGTCAACAACACTCTTAACAAACTGGCCCTCGGGCGAGCCGAATCGGAATTTACGGTAGTAATCGAATTCATCACTCTGGTGATAAAAAAGAAAATCAAACAGGAGCAAGTTCAAGGCGCTGGCTTCAGCCGCCCCCATTTGATAAGTGCCTTCCTTTCTGACCTTCGACAAGCTGGAACGAAAGTCAGCCGAGTCTTGAATTGCAGTAAAATTTGCCTTTGCCCACTTGTTGGTGTACGAAGGGCTTGAAAGCACAACGGATGATGACTGACGGTGGGGTGAAAGCACGTTGACCAGGAAAAAAACTCCAATGCAAATCACGATCGGCCCTGCGAGCAGGAGCACAAGTTTGTTGATCTTCTTCATACAATCTTCAGATTTGAATCAGCCACCTCTGACAGACCTGGAGGCTTTAGCGTGCAAATTTCACAAAGTTCCTTGAACCTACGTCCGGGCGATTTTCGGAGCGAAAGACGCCCGCGCCGTTCCGTTCTTGGGGAATGGGATTGGGTGCCCGCCCACAAACCCGACTCCCCTGGCTGCCAAACTTTGGGAGTTCCCCGGCACGACTGGGGGATTTCCTCTGGATCAATTATTAGGAGCGAAACAGCAGCGCGGAGTTGCTGCTTCGCCCCATTCCTTTCAACTAGCTGCTAACTGCATGACGTGCAGACTGGATATCCGGCCTCTGAACAGGTGCATGAACAAGTGTGGCCGCCATTACAATACCTTTGATCTGACCCCTTGGCGCAAGTGGCAGCGCACGAGGGCGGATCATTGGTGCCGGAAAATGCGAAATATCCGGAGACGCAAAACAACGCGGTCAGGCCCATGATTAGCAGTTTTTCCATTGTGTTCCTATTGGTTGTTTGTTCGATTTGCTTTTACGCCAAACTCTGATCACGGCACGTCCACGAGCGACGTCGCCCCGAGCGTGAGCTCAGTGAGTTTGACAATGCTGTTATTACCCCCCCCCGATGAGGCTTGTCCATAGACATTGTAAAATGATCTTTTATGGACACAACGGACGCACCCATCCCCAAAATCCAAAGAGTTTGCATTTCTGCAATGATCAGGCAGGAAGCGAAAAGCAGCCAGTTCCCGAGCCGGTCAACACACCACAGTGGCAACCGGTGCGCCGGGATGGACAGAAAGTTTCGCATGGAATTTCCCGGCGCAAGGAGCCGGGGTGCATTGCGCCACGGCGGGACAACCGGTGGCCGGTGATGGCACAACAAATTGTCGCCCGGCCGGAGAAGGCCCGCCGCGCCGGGTCAGACCAGTACGTTTCGCGTCCCGCCCCGTCCCGCTTCCCGGCGACGAGGGCTGCGGGGCTACGCCTTACCGTCAACGTTCCCCTTTCGCCGGATTCCGCTGCGAGAGAATCTTTCGGGAAGGCGCAAAGTTCGCGATGAATTGATCGCGGAACGCGGCAAAAGTGCCGGCGGCCAGCGCAGCGCGGATGTCCGCCATCAACTGCACGTAGAGGTGGGTGTTGTGCAGGCTGACCATGCGCAGGCCGAGAATTTCATTCACGTTCAGCAAGTGCCGCAGATAAGCGCGGGTGAAATGACGGCAGGCGAAGCAGGCGCATCCCGCCTCGATCGGGCGGAAATCGGCCTTATACGCGCCGCCCTTCAGCCCAAATTGTCCGTTCCTGGTGAACGCCGTGCCGTTGCGGGCAACGCGCGTGGGCAGCACACAATCAAACATGTCCACGCCGCGCGCCACCAGTTCCACCAGTTGCGCGGGCGTGCCCAGTCCCATGGCGTAACGCGCCTTGTCTGTGGGCAGATGCAACTCGGCCAGCTCCACGGCCTTCATCATTTCCGCCTCGGGTTCACCCACGCTCACGCCGCCGATGGCGTAACCGTCGAAGTCCAGCGCAACGATGGCCTTTGCACATTGCTCGCGCAGTTCCGGATTGCTGCCCCCCTGGCAGATGCCGAACACCAGTTGCCCGGGAGCGCGCGGCTGTTCCCGACACTCCTGCGCCCAGCGGATGGTGCGCTCGACGGCCTGTCGTTGCTCGCGCGCCGGTGCGTCGTGTGCGGGGCATTCGTCAAAGACCATCGCGACATCCGAGCCGAGGATGCGCTGGATCTCCATGGATTCCTTCGGTCCCAGAAAGAGCGGGGCGCCGTCCAGATGCGAACGAAACTCGACGCCATGCGCCCGGACCTTGCGAATTTTGGCGAGGCTGAACACCTGAAATCCGCCGCTGTCCGTGAGGATGGGTTTTGGCCAGTTGATGAAACGGTGCAGGCCGCCCGCCGCGCGGATGATATCCATGCCGGGACGGATGTTGAGGTGGTAGGTGTTGCCGAGGATGATCTGCGTGCCCATCTCGTTGAGTTCGCGCGGATCAAGCGCCTTCACGCTGCCCTGCGTGCCCACGGACATAAACACCGGCGTCTCCACCACCCCATGCGCGGTGGTCAAGCGCCCCAGCCGCGCTTTTGAACGGGGATCCGTTTTCAGCAATTCAAACATGCGCGCAGGGTTGTAGCGGAAGCCCGGCAAAATGAAAATCTCTTACCGCTCCCCGCCACCGCCACAGCTCAGGTTTCGAGCCAACAACGCATCCAATGCTGCGGCGCCACCTCGCGCCACGGCGGAGCGGAGTGTGCGCATTGCGCCTGTGCGTGCGGACAACGCGGCGCAAAACGGCAGCCGGGGGGAAAGTGCCCGGGGCGGGGCACAACCCCGGGGATTGCGCGCAGCCGGCGCGTCGGAGCATCCAGCCGCGGCACGCTGGCCAGCAACGCCTGCGTGTAGGGATGGCGCGGACGTTGCAATAATTCCCGCGTGGGTGCGCTTTCCACGATCTGCCCCGCATACATCACCGCCACGCGATCCGCCATGCCGCCGACGATGCCGAGATTGTGCGTGATCAGCAAAATCGCCATGCCCAGCTGCTGCTGCAGCGAGCGCAGCAGCTCCAAAATCTGCGCCTGAATCGTCACGTCCAGCGCCGTGGTGGGCTCGTCGGCGACCAGCAGTTGCGGTTCACTGGCCAGCGCCATGGCGATCATCACCCGCTGCTGCATGCCGCCGGACAATTCGAAGGGATAGCTGCGCAGGCGCAGTTCCGGCGCCCGCATGCCCACCCGGGTCAACCAGCGGAGAACCTCCGCATCCGTGGCGCGTTCCGGCCGATGGAGCCGCAACATTTCCTTGATCTGCCGGCCCACGCGGACGACCGGATTCAGGGACGCGCCGGGTTCTTGAAAAATGTAACTCACCACCCCGCCGCGGATGGCGCGTAATTCGGCCGCGGACATTTTCAGCACGTCGCGTCCGTTGAGCAGAATTTCGCCCCCCGCGTAGCGCGCCGGCGGCGTCGGCAGGAGGCGCGCCACGGAAAGCGCCGTCACACTTTTGCCGCAACCGCTTTCGCCAACGAGACAAACCGTTTCGCCCGGCGCAACCCGCAGCGACACGCCATCCACCGCGCGCGCGGCGCCGGCCAGCGTGTCAAATTCCAACTGCAGATTGTTGATCTCAAGCAACGGCATCCGTGCCCGCGCAGTGTCCGCGCGCGGGGCCCGGCTGTCACGCCCGGAATTTTCCAGGCCCGCACCGGGGCGGCCGCGCCACGCGCGATAACTTGACTTGAAGCCACCGCAGGGCGCCGCTAGTGTGCGCCGCATGTTTGTCAAGCAACTGAGCTGGCTGGCCCTCGCGGGGCTGATGGCTTCCTGCGCCACCCGCGAGCCCGGCCGTGACAAAGACATTTCATCCACCGTGAAGACCCTGGCCGAACTGCAACAAGCCGCCACCTCCTTTCACAACCTCCTGCGCCTGCCCGAATTTGAAACCACCCACGCCGCCATCGCGCAGACCGTGGCGCGCACCCGGGCGGAGGCGGACGCCGCGCTGGACCGCATCGGACAACTGCCGCCGGCCGCCGTCAACTTCGACAACACGGTGCGCGCCCTCGAGGCGAACGCGGCGTTCATCAACGAGCATCTCAACCGGCTGTACCTGATCAAGGAAACGAGCCCCCTGGCAACCGTGCGCGCGGCGGCCACCGACGCGGTGAAGCAATTGCAGGAATGGGCCGTGGGACTGGATTATCGCGAAGACGTTTACCGCGCGGTGAAGGCCTATGCCGACACGCAGCCCCCGCTGACGGGCGAGGCGGCGAAGCTGCTGGCGGAAACCATGCGCGATTACCGCCGTGCCGGACTGCCGCTGCCCAGGGCGCGGCGCGATGAAGTCGAGCGGTTGCGCAAGGAGCTGACCGCCGTCAGCACGGATTTCGACAGCCACGTCACCGCGGCGCAAAACGCCCTGACGTTCACCCGGGCCGAACTGGCCGGCGCGCCGGAAAGTCTGCTGACCGCGGCCGGCGTCAAGACCGGTCCGGACGAGTACCGCATCCAGGTGAACGTAACCTGGCAGGCGCTCGCCGTGCTGGAACACGTGCGGAGCGAGGCGGTGCGGCAACAGGTGGCCACCGCACAGGCGCGGCTGGCGCGCGCGGAGAACGCGCCGCTCGTTGGAAAAATTCTCGCGTTGCGCCACGAAATCGCCACCCAACTCGGCTACGCCAACTGGGCGGATTACCAGCTCGAGGTCAAAATGGCGAAGGACGCCCGGACGGCCATCGCGTTTGAAGAACGGTTGCGCGACGGTTTGCAACCCAAGTTGGCGAACGAACTTGCCCAGTTGCGGCAGCTCAAGATCGCGGAAACCGGCGATGCCAGCGCGCGAATCCAGCTCTGGGACTGGCGATATTACGCCGAACAGTTGCGCAAGACGAAATACAACGTGGACAGCGAGCAGTTGCGCAATTTCTTTCCGCTGCAGCGCACCCTGGACGGGATGTTCCGCATTTACCAGCGGATTTTCGGGCTGCAGTTCGCCCGCGTGACCGCGCCGTACCAATGGGTGGATGATTTGCAACTCTGGGCGGTCAGCGACGCGTCGTCCGGCGAACCGCTGGGGTTCTTTTATCTCGACCTGTTTCCCCGCGAGGGCAAGTACCATCACTTCGCCGTGTTCCCGTTGATCAGCGGACACCGCACCGCCAATGGCGACCACCAGCGTCCGGTCGTGGCGATGGTGTGCAATTTCACCCCGCCGGCCGAGGGCAAACCCTCACTGTTGGATCACGGTTCGGTGGAAACGCTGTTCCACGAGTTCGGCCACGTGATGCACGAATTGCTGACGCGTGCCACGTTTGCGCGCTTTGCGGGCGCCAATGTGCCGCGCGACTTCGTCGAAGCGCCCTCGCAAATGTTGGAGAATTGGGTCTGGGACCGGCGCGTGCTGGACAGCTTCGCCGCCGATTATCGTGATTCCTCGCGCAAAATCCCATCCGACATTCTGGATCAATTGAAAGCCGCCAAATACGCGACTTATGCCTGTCACTATCGGCGTCAGCTTTCCTTTGGGTTGATGGATTTGATGCTGCACACGCGGATTACCGGACAAAATCCGGGAGAAGCGCTGCCGCTCGCCAACCAGGTCCTCAGCGCGACTTTTCTGCCCGTGCCCGCCGACACGGATTTCATCTGCTACTTCGGCCACTTCACCGGCTACGACGCCGGCTACTACGGTTACGCCTGGGCGGATGCGATCGCGGCGGACATGGCGACGGTTTTTGAAAAAGCGCCGGACGGTTATTTTGACGCCGCCGTCGGCCGCAGAATGCGCACGGAAATTTATGCCACCGGGGATTCGCGCGACGTCAACGTCAGCATCGAGAAATTTCTGGGCCGCCCGCGCTCCCTCGAACCGTTCCTGAAGAAAATCGGGGCCCGACCGGAATGAAAGAACTGCCGCACACTCACTCGTGCTTTGTCTGCGGCGACCGCAATCCGCACGGCTTGCAACTGCGCTTCCACACCGATGGCCAGGAGGTGACGACGCGCTTCCGGCCCAGCTCCGCGCACGTGGGATTCAAGGGAGTGGTGCATGGCGGCCTGGCCGCGACCGTGCTGGATGAGATCATGGTGTGGGCGTGCGTCGTCGCCACCAGACGATTTGCGTATTGCGCCGAATTGACCGTGCGTTACCTGCAGCCCCTGCAGCCGGACCAGGAGGTGTGGGTCACCGCCGCACTGACCGCCAATCGCAAGGGCAGACTTTTTGAAGCGGCCGCGGCCATCAAGGATCAGGCGGGCGATGTGCTGGTGACGGCCACCGGCAAGTACGTGCCCATTCCGGCGGCGGCGCTGGCCGGCATGGAGGCGGATCTGGTGGGCGACCGTGGGATGATGGCATTTCTTTGACCGCAGCCCGCCCCCCAAAGTCCGGTTGCCACCACGTCCAGGAACGGTGGGGAGACACCTCCCGACAGCCCCGGGCGTTCCCGGCCAATGAAATGGAGTGGGCTGGAGGCGGGGGGGCACCGGAGACGATTGCCGCGCCAGAAGGATTGGATGTTCGTTGAACGAACCGACCCCGGCACGACATGAATTGGGACCATTTACAAAATCTCGCGCGGAGGGAACTCGACGCCACGCTGGCTGAACTGCCCGCGCCGTTGCGCGAGCGGGCCCGGCAAATTCCCATCGCCTTGGACCGCCAGCCCGGCGCGGAATTCGTCGCTGATGGCATTGGCCCGGAAACGCTCGGACTATTTACCGGGCCGGCGTTTGGGGATGCCGATCACGCAGCGTCCCCCGTCCCGGCGCAAATTTTCCTGTTTTTGGCCAACCTGTGGAACTACGTGGGCGGCAATGAAACCGCCTATCGCGCGGAAGTCCGTACCACCTACCTGCACGAACTGGGTCACTACCTCGGGTTGGATGAGGACGAGCTGACGGATCGCGGTCTGGGCTGAGCCGCGGCGGCGCCGCCGCGCGCATCCCGGTTGCCCCGGAAGCGTTTGCGGCGCTTGCACTTTGATGCGCGCGCTCTACACTTTCGCGCCATGCATGATTTTCATTATCAAGGCAGCCAGCTCCACGTCGAAGGGATGAGTGTGGCGGCGCTGGCGCGAAAGTACGGCACGCCGCTTTACATCTATTCGCAAGCCACGCTGACCCGGCGGCACCGGGAATTGAATCAGGCGATGGCCCCGGTCGAGCACCTGGTGTGCTTTGCGGTCAAATCCAATTCCAATCAATCCGTCCTGCGCTTGCTGGCCGGGTTGGGCAGCGGATTCGACATCGTCAGCGGCGGCGAACTGCAGCGGGTGCTGGCCGCGGGCGGCGACCCGCGCCGCTGCGTTTTTGCCGGGGTCGGCAAGACCGAGGCGGAGATCCAATTCGCCCTGCAACAAGGGGTGTATTCGTTCAACGTAGAAAGCGAACCGGAATTGCAGCGCATCAATGCGGTGGCGCGCCGGTTGAAGAAAATTGCGCCGGTGGCAGTGCGGTTGAATCCAAATGTGGACGCCAGGACGCACGCCAAAATCACGACGGGCACCTACGAAAACAAGTTCGGGGTGGCATTTGAGGAGATTCCCGGCGTGTATGGGCGCGCCGCCCGGTTGCCGCATCTCCGTTTGCGTGGCGTGCAGATGCACATTGGCTCGCAACTGACGGAAGTGGCGCCGTTCGCGCAGGCGGTGAAAAAAGTGGCGCCGCTGGTGGCGCAGCTGCAGGCGCGCCACGGCATCGAATTTTTCAGCATCGGCGGCGGCATCGGGATTGTGTACCGGGACGCGCTGGCCAGCGGCCAGCCGGCCTGGTGGCGCGGCGCCGGCAAAAAATTCATCACCCCGCAGCAATACGCCGCCGCCCTGCTGCCCGCGCTGCGTTCGTTGGGCGTCAAAATTCTGATGGAACCCGGCCGCTACATTTCCGGCAATGCCGGCATCCTGGTGACCCGGGTGGAGTACGTGAAACGCACCGGCCACAAGAATTTTGTCATCGTGGATGGCGCGATGAACGACCTGATTCGTCCGGCCTTTTATGACGCCTACCATGAAATTGTGCCCGTCACGAAACTGGGCGGCGCACGGATCGCCTCGGACGTGGTGGGGCCGGTTTGCGAATCGGGCGATTATTTCTGCCAGGACCGCCCGTTGCCCCGGGTGCGGGAAGGCGATTATCTGGCGCTGTTGAGCGCGGGCGCTTACGGCTTCGTGATGGCGTCGAATTACAATACCCGCGCGCTGGCAGCCGAAGTGATGGTTCACGGGCGGAAGGCGGCGCTGGTCCGCGCCCGCCAACCGATCCCCGCGATTTGGTCGGGCGAGACGGTCGCGCCCTGGTTGAAATAATCCGCACCCGGCAATCGCCATCCGCACGGACCGGGTCGGGCGACCGCCAATCCAAAAGCGGGCCGGGAACGAAAAATCCGCGCTAAAATCGCGCGATGACCGCAGGGTTTCCTCGATTTCAAACTTGCCTTTCCGAGGGGGGAACGGAAGACTAGCGCGCCTGAAGTATGGATTTGGATATCACTGAAAGCCCGGAGGTGCTGAAAGCCTGGGCCTGGGCGGAAAAGCATTTAAAGCAGTTGATTACGGCAGCGGTGGTGGTGGTGGTGGCCGGTCTGATTATTGGCTTCACCCTCTGGTCGCGGGCCAATCGCCGTGAAGCCGCGAGATTCGCGCTGGCGGAGGCGTTTTATGCAGCCACCCAAATGACGCCTGCGGCCAGCGAATCCGGTTTCGCCAAGGTGGCGACCGAATACGGGGGCACTCCCGCTGGAGCACAGGCGGGTTTGTTCGCCGCGGCGGCGCTGTTCGATGCCGGCCAGTTCCGCGAAGCGCAGGCCGCCTTTGAGCAGTTCGCGAACGAGCATTTCTCCAGTCCGCTGGTGGCGCAGGCGCTCTATGGCAAAGCGGCGGCGTTGAGCGCGCAAGGGAAGACGGCGGAGGCTGCGGACGCTTACAAAAGTGTGGTGGATCAATTCCCGCAGTCGCCGCTCATTTCCCAGGCGCGGTACTCGCTCGCCAGCGCGCGCGCGCAACAAGGCGATTTGAATGAGGCCATTTCGCTTTATGAAGAAGTGGCCCGGGATGCGGCGCGGAGTTCCCTCGGGGCGGAAGCCTCCCTGCGGGCGGATGAGTTGCAGGCCCGGCTGCCGGCCCCGGTGATCGTGCCCCCGGCGGCAACCACCAACGCACCCGCCGTCCCCGCATCGTCCGCAACCAACTGAACCCCACCTTGCCCGTGGTGCGTTCCCGCCGACAACTCCGCCCGGACGGCCTTCGTGGCCGGGGGGCGGGCGCGGCGGGCATGGCCGGATGGCACCCACTGCGGGCCGGGCAAGCATTGGCGGTCCACCGGACGAATTTTCCCTAGCACATGAAACTGGCGATCATTGGTACTGGCTACGTGGGTTTGGTGACGGGTGCGTGCTTCGCGGATGTCGGACACCAGGTGACCTGCGTGGACAACGACACCCAGAAGGTGGCGCTGTTGCAGGCGGGCGGCATTCCCATCTATGAACCGGGGCTGGCGGAGTTGGTGCGGAAAAACGTGGCGGCCGGCCGGCTGCGGTTTACCACCAGCATCGCGGAGGGCGTCGCCGCATCAGAGATTATTTTCATCGCCGTGCCCACGCCGCCGCAACCGGACGGTTCGGTGGACATGAGTTTCATCGAGAAGGTGGCGCGCGAAATCGCCGGCGCGCTGACGAGCTACAAGATCGTGGTGGACAAGAGCACCGTGCCGGTGAAAACCGGAGACAAGGTGGCCGAGACGATTGAACGGTATTCCAGGAGCCGGGTGGATTTTGACGTGGTCAGCAATCCCGAGTTTCTGCGGGAGGGGTTTGCCGTGGAGGATTTGATGCACCCGGATCGCATTGTGGTGGGCGTGCGCTCCCCGCGGCCGGTGCCGGCCATGAAGGCGGTCTATGCGCCGTTCCAGGCGCCCATCATTGTCACCGACATCAATTCGGCGGAGTTGATCAAGCACGCCTCCAATTCGTTTCTGGCGCTGAAAATTTCCTACATCAACGCGGTCTCCGCAATCTGCGAAGCCACCGGCGCGAACGTGCAACAGGTGGCCAACGGCATGGGACTGGACGCGCGGATCGGGCGGCGCTTCCTGAATGCGGGCCTCGGCTTCGGCGGCAGCTGCTTCCCGAAGGACCTGAGCGCGTTCATCAAGATTTCCGAGCAGGTGGGTTACGATTTCCGTCTGCTCAAGGAGGTTCAGCGCATCAATGTCGAACAAATGGAGCGGTTCGTGAAAAAGATCACGGAAACCTTGTGGGTGTTGAAGGACAAGACCATCGGCGTGCTGGGGCTGGCCTTCAAGCAGAACACCGACGATGTGCGCTCCTCGCCCGCCATTGACCTGTGCCAGCGCCTGCTGGGCGGCGGCGCGCGACTGCGCGTGCACGATCCCAAGGCGATGGACAAGGCGCGCGCCCTCCTGCCCAACGTCACCTACGTGGACGACATGAACGAGGTCGCAGCGGGCTGTGACGCCCTGGTGATCGCCACCGAATGGGACGAGTTCAAGCAACTGGATCTGGCCCGCGCCCGCGATCAGCTCTCCGCGCCGATCCTGTTCGACGGGCGGAACCTGTTCGATCCCGACGAAATGGCCCAGCTGGGCTGGATCTACAAAAGCGTCGGACGTTGATGGGAACGCCCACCCTCGAAGTTGCCGCCGGGCTGGTCTTTCGCGCCGGGAAATTATTGATCACGCGCCGCAAGGCGGACGCCCACCTGGGCGGGCTCTGGGAATTTCCGGGAGGTAAACGCGAAGCCCACGAGACACTGGCACAGTGCCTGGTCCGCGAGCTGCACGAGGAACTTGGTGTAACCGTGGCGGTGGGCGAATTGTTTGCCAGCGTGCGCCACGCCTACCCGGGGCGCCGGGTGTTGTTGAATTTTTTCCTGTGCCAACTGATCCGGGGCGAACCGCAACCGTTGGACTGCGCCGCCGTGCAGTGGGTTTCCCGGACGGAATTACGCGAATACGCTTTTCCTGCCGCCGACGCACAACTGCTGACGAAGTTGCAGGCAGCCGGAGCGCTGTGGAGTGAACCACCCGCGGGGTGAATGGCCGGCCACGGATGGCCGCCAGGCGCGGTGCTGGAGCGACGGGATCGGGCGGCGGCGGGCGCGCGCCGTGCTTCCACATTGTCAGCAGCCGCCGGCTCGCCTACCCTGAACGCCCTGGTTGCTCATGACGCCGACACAACAACACGCGATGCTTTCGGCCACGTCTTGTGAGGTCGCCTTCGATAATCAGACGCGGCAGCTTTACGCCACCGATGCGTCGCATTACCAGATCGAGCCGATGGCGGTGGCCTTCCCGCGCGACGCCAGGCAGGCGAGCCAGATCATCCAGGCGGCGGCGCAGGCGGGCGTGTCGGTCATTCCGCGCGGGGCGGGCACGGGGCTGGTGGGCGGCGCGATCGGCGAGGGCCTGGTGATTGATTTTTCCCGGTACACCCGGTGGATCATGAATTTCCACCGGGAGAGCCAGACCGTGCGCGTCGGCGCGGGAGTCGTGCTGGATCAGCTCAATAACTTTCTGCGCCCGGAAGGGTTCGCCTTCGGCCCGGACGTGGCCACGAGCTCGCGCGCCACGATTGGCGGGATGATTGCGAACAATTCCTCCGGCGCGCGCACCGCGTTTTACGGCACCACGCTGGATCACCTGGTCGAACTGGAAGTGGTGCTGGCGGACGGGCGGATCCTGCAGGTCGGACCGGATCGCGGCACGCTGCCGGTGCAGCGGGAGCTTCTGGAAAACCTGGCGATGCTCAATGCGTTGCAGATCAACGAACGTTTTGCCCCGGGTTTGTTGAAGCGCTGGCCAGGCTACGCCCTGGACCGGGTGGTGCAGGCGCCGGGGAATCTGATCAACGTGCTGGCGGGCAGCGAGGGCACGCTGGCGGCCATCCTCTCCGCCAAGGTGAAGGTGGTGCGCACCCCCGATGAAATCGGAGTGGGACTGATCTTCTTCGACTCCGTTGCGGAAGCCATGCAGGCGACGGTCGAACTGGCCGCCTTGCAGCCGGTGGCGATTGAATTCATTGACCGCCTGCTGCTGGATCAGACGCGCGGACAATTGGAATTTCAAGCGGCGCGGGATCTGTTGGAGCTCGACGCCAAACCGGCGGAGGGCGTGCTGATCGTGGAGTTTTATGCCGCAGTCGAGGAACGGCTGGAAGCCTTCGAACGATTGCCCCTCGGGCGGCGCAAAAAGATCATGCACACCCTGGCGCAGATCAATCTGGTCTGGGCCTTGCGCAAACAAGGCCTGTCGCTGCTGACCGGCCGGAAAGGCCCGGCCAAGCCGGTGACCTGCATCGAGGACACGGCAGTGCGCCCGAAGGATTTGCCGGCGTACCATCGCGAACTGGCCCGCCTGATGCACGGGCTGGGCCTGGAAGCCTCCTTTTACGGGCATGCCGCCTCGGGTCTGTTGCACGTCCGGCCGGTGCTGAATCTGCACGACGCCGGCGACTTGAAAAAATTCCGGCAGATCACCACCGAGGTGGCGGCCCTGGTCCGCCAGTTCAAGGGTTCCTTTTGCGCCGAACACGGCGTGGGTCTGGGGCGCACGGAATTTCTGCAGGAACAGGTGGGGGAAGACCTCTACCTGCTGATGCGGCAGATCAAGAAATCGTTTGACCCGCACAACCTCTTCAATCCGGGCAAGCTGATCGGGGACGGGCGCTACCATCTGGATGAACAGCTGCGGCCGCCGGTGGCCGGCAAAACCCCGCTGCCCTTCACGCCTCAACTGGCGTTCGCGGCGCGGGACGGTTCGTTCGCCGCGAACCTGGCGCAGTGCAACGGTTGCGGCGGATGCCGCAAGGAAACCCCCACGATGTGCCCGACCTTTCTGGCAACCGGCGAGGAACTGATGTCCACACGCGGACGGGCCAACTTGATCCGCGCGGTGCTGGCCGGCCGCGGATCCCACAAGCGGAGCGATCCCCTGCGGGCCCCCGAACTGGAGGCGGCTCTGAGCAACTGCCTTTCCTGCAAAGCCTGCACCAAGGAATGCCCGTCCAACGTGAACATGGCCCTGTTGAAGGCGGAGCTGATGTGGGCGCGCATCCGGCGCGACGGCCTGTCGTGGAAGGAGCGCGTGTTCAGCTCGGTGGATATGCTGGGGCGCCTGGGCTGCCGGTTTCCGCGGCTGGCGAATGACCTGCTGGGCTCGCGGGTCATCCGCCGGCTGCTGGCCCAAACGCTGGGAATCTCCGAGGAACGCGCGCTGCCACGCTATGCGCACCAACGGTTTGACCGCTGGTTCCGCAAACGTCCCGCCAGCGGCGGCGGAAAGCGCGGGCGGGTGATTTTGTGGGACGACACTTTCGTGCGGTACTACGATCCGCACATTGGGATCGCCGCGGTCACCGTCCTGGAAGCGGCAGGTTATGAAGTGTTGCTGCCGGACGGGCGCCAGTGCTGCGGGCGGCCGGCCTTCAGCCAGGGCAACCTGGGTCTGGCCCGCAAGTGGGGGGCGCACAATCTGGCATTGTTGAGCCAGACCGCCGGGGAGATTCCCATCATTTTTCTGGAGCCCTCCTGTTTCTCGATGTTCTTTGAGGATTACCGCGAACTGGGACTGCCGGAGGCGGAGCAGATTGCGCGCCGCAGCGTCCTGTTTGAACAGTTCCTGGATGGACTGCTGAGCGCCGAACCAGAAGCGCTGCATTTCCATTCCCACCCGGCCACCGTGGCGATTCATGTGCATTGCCACGCGAAGTCGCTGACCAATCCGGCGTACATGCACCGGCTGGCGGCGCGGCTGCCCGGTTGCAAAGTGCAGTATCTGGACACCGGCTGCTGCGGCATGGCCGGCACGTTCGGCCTGATGGAATCCAAGTACGAGCTGTCGCTGCAAATCGCGCGACCGCTGATCGAGAAGATCCGTGAGCTGCCCTACGGCAGCACGGTGGTGGCCTCCGGCACGAGTTGCCGGCAACAGATTGATCACCTGGCCATCGTCCGCTCGCGCCACATGGCGGAGGTGCTGGCCGCCGCGCTGTCGGCGGAAATCACACCGCCAGCAACTTAGCCGCGGCGCTGAGATTTTTGCAGGTCAGGATGCGCGGACGATGCTTGTAGTGAAACAACGTGAGAATGCTCATCCCGATGTCCTTGTGCGGATCCGGAATGACGCGAACCACCAAACTTACTTCGTGGCGATCCAGCAATTCCATTCCAAAGCCGATTTCCTCCGCGCACTGCACCGCCATGCGATCCAGATGCGTGAAATCAACCAACACCCGCAGGCCGGCCCGCAGGCCGGCGGCCAGAGTTTCCAGATCCGGGCGGCGGCGCCTTAACTCCTCCGGCGTGACGTCACCCGCATAAGCCAGAAAGAGCAGTTGCAACCCCGGATTCGACGTCACCAAAAACATGCGCCCATTCTAGTGGAGCACCCGCGCGACGGCAAACAGCAGGGATCGTCGCGGCGGCCACACCCCGCACGCGGATCAACAGGCCATCCCCAACCGATCGCCCATGCGCGCGTAGAGTTCACGGGACAATTGGCTCTGCGCGAGGAGATCGGCCGCCAGTTGCACGCGTCCGGGTTCAAAAAGCAGCATTGTGGAACTGCCGCCAAAGGCGAAATAGCCTTTCTCAGCGCCTTTCAGGACCACGCCCGGTTGATAGGTTTGCTGAATCGAACCCACATTGGTCGCGCCTATTTCCAGCATGATCACCGTGCCCAAATGCGCGGTGGCGATGAACGTGATCACGCGCCGGTTTTCCCAGAGATAAGCCAGATTGCGGCGTAACGCGATGGGACTGACGGAGTAAAGGCGTCCCGCGATCAGGCGCGGGGCGCCGGCCTGTCCGGCCAGCGGGAAATGAAACCGGTGGTAATCCACCGGACAGAGGCGGGACAGCACCACCGTGCCATTGGCATAGCGCGCCGCCAGCGCGTCATCCTGAAGCAGGCGGGCCAGTTCGAAGCGCTGGCCTTTGACGAAGACACCCGTGATTTTTGAAGCGTCGGGGAACCCCAGATGGCGGGCGTCCGCCGGAAAGCTCACGGCGCGGGGCTCCGGATCAATCGGGCGCACCCCGGGTTTGAGCCGGCGAAAGAAAAACTCGTTGAAAGTGCGGAAAGTCTCCGGGGGGTCCGCAAATTCCTCCACCGCCACGTTATAGGTGTGGATGAATGGCCGGATCTTGCTCCGGCTGCGCGGACGATTCATGCGCCAGCCGTACCAGCGCGAGAAAATCACCCGCCTGATCAGCAGCGCGAGGGCGAGCCGGCCAACGGGATTTTGATAGGCCCAGCGCAACCAGGCGGCGCCATACACCTGCTCCACCTCGACGCGTTGCGTGTAACGGTTGAAATACTGGATCGCGCCTGGCCCGGTCATGATTCCCGTGCCAGCTTAAGGCGCGGGCCGCCGCGCCGCGAGACTTTTGCGGTGGCGTCATTCATTGTGGGGAATGCGGATGGTGCTGCCGCCCACAAATTCGCGGATCACTGCGTCCCCGGGAATGAAACGGGCCTCCGCCACTTCCGCCCGGGTGAAACCCGCGACCGAATCCAGCAACGCGCGCACCCGGTCATACCGCAGCCGGGCATCAAGAAACCCGCCGTAACTGTCAAAATCCTCCGCCCGCGGCATGAGGCTCTGCTCCCCCGAAAAGAAGGGTTTCAGCGCGGGCAGGTCAAAGGGGAAACCGCCGTTGATCACGTGGTCGGCCAGGCCCTGCAGCGGAATGATGCTGAAGAGTTCCCCGGCACGGACATAATGCCAGTGCAGCATCGTCTTGAGCGGACTGTGATTGCGGTGCAGCGCGTCACGCAACATGCGTCGGATCAGCCGCACGTCGGTGAACTTTGTCAACCGCTGCGAACGGCCGTCACCTTCGTAGAGCACGTTTCGGGCTTCAATATAAACCCGGAACTGCAGGCGGGCGGGAATGCCCTCGGTGATGGGGGGATACAACCCGTGCAGGCAGTCCAGCAACAGGATCTGGTCGGGCAACAACTGCACGGGTTTGGTGCCGATCCGCCGCCCTTCTTTGAAACTGTAAATGGGTTTTTGCACGGTCCGGCCCTCCAGCAACTCCATCAGGTGCTGATTGAGCAGCTGAATGTCCAGCGCTTCCGGCGTTTCGTAGTTGCGATCGTTGATCCAGTCGGTGGGATGCTCCACGAGCGACCAGAAATAGTCGTCGAGGTTCAGCATGAGGAACTTGAGCCCCTGCTGTTCCAGTCGTTGGGTGAGTTTGACCGTGGTGGTGGTTTTGCCGGAGGAGCTGGGCCCGCTCACCCAGAGCAGGCGCAGCGGATCGCCACGTTCCCGTCGGCGGCGGATCTTGGCGGCGGCCGCGTCGAGGGACGCTTCGTATCCGGCGATGGATTCGGCAATGACCGAGCGGATGCGCCCCGAACGGATGGTTTCATTGAGCGCCGTCACGGTGTGGACCTGCCGGGCGCGGTTCCACGCGAGTTGTTCCTCGAGGCGCGCCGCGGGGAAGCCGTTGCCCATGAAAAGGTCCGGCGTCAACGCCCCTTCGCGCAGCCAATGCCGGCCCCAGCGATAACATGCGTACGCGTCGGCGGTATTTTGAAACCCGTAGCTGCGCAGCACGTGCAGCACCTCTTCCTGGATCATCTCAATGGTGGGCGGAAAGTTCGAGATGAGATGCCGGGGGTCGCCATTCAGACAGACCGTGACGATGTCGCTGAGAAAATTCGCGAGCTGTTCGTCGCTCTGCGTGAGGCGGAACAGGCGTTCGTTGATGTCGGGCAGAAAATCCTGCTGGAACCCGCCGATCGAGGAGGCGGCGCGCAAAATGGCCTTGCTGATGCGCGCCGCGTCATACCGCACCAAAGCCCGGTTTCGCTTCTGAACTTTGACGATGCGGTTTTGTACTGCCATGGCCCGGATGATGCCAGCCGGCGGGGTTGCCGACAACCTGCTTCCACACCCGCTTTCCCACTTGCGAAATGGAGGCCGCTTCCCAATGCTTTTGGGGCTTTATGAATTATCGAATTTCGCAGCGCGCGGCCTCCCTCACCCCCTCTCTCACCCTGGCGATTGATGCCAAAGCCAAGGCCATGAAGGCGGCGGGCGAGGATGTGGTCGGTTTTGGCGCGGGGGAACCGGACTTCGACACGCCGCAGCACATCAAGGACGCCGCAGCCCAGGCGCTGGCGCAGGGCTTCACCAAATACACTCCGGCCGCAGGCATCCCGGAACTGCGCCAGGCCATTGCGGACAAGCACCAGCGCGAGAACGGTCTGAGCTACAAACCGGGTCAGATCATTGTCTCCTGCGGGGGCAAGCACTCCTGTTTCAACGTCATCTTCGCGACGTGCCAGGATGGCGACGAGGTCATCATCCCGTCACCCTACTGGTTGAGTTATCCCGAAATGGTAAAGCTTGCGGGCGCCAGACCGGTGATCCTGCCCACCAGCGACGCGACAGAGTTTAAAATCTCGCCTGCGCAATTGCGCGCCGCCATCACCCCGCGCACCCGCTTGTTGATCCTGAACTCCCCCAGCAACCCGACCGGTGCCGTCTACACGCCCGCGGAAGTGAAGGCGCTGGGGGATGTGTGCGTCGAGAAAGGCGTGCTCATCATGAGTGACGAGATCTACGAACACCTGCTCTACGACGGCGCGGCAGTGAAAAGCGTGGCCAGTTTTTCCACCGCGCACCAGGAACAGACAATCATTGTGCATGGCTTTGCCAAAGCCTGGAGCATGACCGGGTGGCGCCTCGGCTGGTGCGCGGCGCCCGAGCCCATTGCCAAAGCCATCAACGCCATCCAGAGCCACAGCACCAGCAACCCGACCAGCTTTGCGCAAAAAGGCGCGGTGGCCGCGCTGACCGGCCCGCAGGATCATTTGCCGCGCTGGCGGACGGAATTTGCCCGGCGCCGCGCCTACGCACTCGAACAACTCCAGACCATTCCCGGCCTCACTTGCGTGAAGCCGCACGGCGCCTTCTATCTGTTCCCCAACATTGCCGGTACCGGGCTTAAATCATCCGATTTTTGCGCGCAACTGCTCGAACAGGAAAAAGTGGCCGCCGTTCCCGGGATCGCGTTCGGTGCCGACGATTACATCCGTCTCAGTTACGCCACCAGCCTGGCAAACCTCGAGAAAGGCCTTGCGCGAATCGGGAATTTCTGCCGCCGCTTGCGCGCGTAGCGGGCCCCGGTCCAAAATGCCTTGCACCGACCGGGCGCCTCGGGCGGTTCGGCGGCGACGGAAAACGGTTAAATTGTGCCTGCCGACCCCGGGTGGCGCTCCCTGGGCATGGTGCCGTTGCTGGCGACTGATTGAATCCGAACGTCACCCCGGAACATCACTCCGTCACAAGCACGTCTGGCTTCCAAACCCACTCGCGGGCTGGCCCGCCCCCCCTCCATCCTCCAACCCATCTTCATGAAATTCAGAACTTTCACACGGTCGGTTGCGCCCGGGATCTGGCGGGTGGTCGCGCGGCCACATTAACAGGGACCAGCAATGCAAGCGGAAGCCGGCACAAGCCGGAAAATCGGCGTCCCAACCAAACTCCAGGAGCGGCGGATGCGGTGATGTTCGATCACCATGCGACCGTCCCGGGGACCAATGACGTGGCGGTTGCAGAATGGCACTTCAGCAGCCCGGGCAACGTCAACGGTCGCGGCCGGGTGGTGGTGCAACAGCAGCGCCTGCTGGAAGCCTTCCCTGGCGCGAATGTTCAGTGGCTCGTCACCCGCCGTCTCGCACCGCCGGTGATTTGGGAGGCGCTGCCGGGGTTATAGCTGACGAATGTGTTCGTCCTCCGGAGTTGCCGACCACGAATGATCAGAGTTTTTATCGTCTCGAGGAGCTGCCCCGGCGGTAATTCCATGCCTGCGGATCGTCTTGCCCGGATCGGGGCGGATCAATCCGATGGGTCGCGCTTTGACCGGCCGCGCGCGGTTTTAGGGAAGTGCGAGAAACTATTCGTGCTTCGTTCTTGACCGGGGCCGGGCTTTGTATTGCACTGATTGGGCATGAAAAACGGTGTTTTTGCTCTTTTTGTGGCGGCCGCGCTGCTGCCATTGACCGGCTGTGTCAATACGGTTTCGGAACAGAAGACGCCCGGGGTAAAACTTTCCACGGATCGCGTGGAGAACCACTATGAAGTGCCGCTCAACCAGGCGCTGGAAGCCGCCAAGAAGGCGTTGAAGAATTTCGGCGCCTTAACCCGTGAATCCACGCTGCTGGAATCCACCAACCAAGTGCGCGCCTTGGAAGGCATGGCCAATGGCCGCAACGTGTGGGTCCGGGTGGAAGCTTTGGAGCCGCGCCTGACCGCGGTGACGGTGCAGGCCCGGGGCACCTGGGCGGGCAGCGACGTGCAAACGGCGCACGAGCTGGCCACACGCATCGCTTTGGAACTGTCGAAGTGAAGCAAACCCCGTTGTTGCCCGGCTGAAGGAACGTATTGAATCTGGTATGAAAAATTTGAAAAGCCTCCTGCTGCTGACGGCATTGGTGAGCATGGTCGGATGTGTCAACACGGTGACCCGGAATGACCAGGGCATCATGCCCGCATACCAGGATTGGCAGGAGGGCCGCTATCCGCAACCCATTGAGCCGGTCTTTGAGGCCGCCAAGCGGGCCATCAACAGTTTTGGCAACACCACCCGGGAGGGTACGGATGTCTCCGGCGCCAATCCGGTGCGCCTGGTGGAAGGCTGGATTAATCAACGCGCCATTTACGTGCGCCTGGAGCAGGTGCAGCCCCAGGAAACCGTGGCGCGCGTCCAGGTGCGCACCCGCTGGGGCGGCACGGACCTCAGCACCGCCCGGGAAGTGGTGGAGCGCATCGCGGTGGAGTTGCAGTAACCGGCCCGGCGTTTCCGTCTTTGCAGAATCCTCAACGGCCGGTGCCGGGACGGCCGTGTTTCAAACCGAGATTCGATTCGTACGTTCCCAGCCGGACGGTGCGCGGAGCAGCCTTGGCCTTCAGCTCCAGGGCCATCAAGTCCAGCCGGTTGCGCGCCAGTTCTGCGGCGGCGTGATTCGGGAAGCGCTCGATGATTCGTCGCAGGGTGTCCTGAATCATTTCGCCGGGAGCGTTCCCACGCACCTGCAAATCCGCCAGCAAATTCAGCCACCGGATGACCGCCCGCGCCGGCTGGTTGGGCTGGTTGATCAACTGCTCCAGTTGATCGGTGGCCAGGTCCAGTCGCTGGTAATGGCGCGCATATAAAATTGCCAGCTGCTCGCGCGCCTCTGCATCCTGCGGGTGGGCTTCCAGTTGTTTGACCAGCGCGCTGGTTTGGGCGGACGGCTCCTCCGGTGGCGCGGCCAGATGCCTTGATGAGGACAGCAATCCGACATTCTCGATGCCCTTGGTCACCCGCAGCTGCGGGCGGTCGTGCGACTCGAGCAGATACGCGCGGCTGGGCAGATGGCTGAGCCGCTGTTGCGCCAGCACCGCCTGTTCCGTATCGGGCAGTAATGCCGTGATTTGCTCCAGGTTCACGCGCGCGGCTTCCGGATCCTGGTGGTATTTGAGCTCCCAATCCGCAAGCGAGTTGAGGGCGTGCGCGATGTTCCGCGGGGTGTGGCCGGGTTGCTGCAGCATGCGCTGGATGGTGATGGCGGCGGCGGGCAGATCATTCAGATTTTCAGCCAGAATTTCGGCCCGGAGCATCTGGCCGGTGAAATCCGTCGGGAATTTTTCGAGCTGCTGCCGGATATCCGCCAGCGCCCCGGTGAAATCCGCGCGGCGGCGCCTGGCCATGGCGCGGGAGTAGTGCGCCTCCGGATCCGGTTCGACATTGCCACCGTCGAACAGATTCCCGAACGGACGCGCGGCGAGTTCGACCAGCGCCGGCGTCCAGATGAGGGCAAAGAACAAACCCAAAACCGCCAGACAAAGCACACCAAAAATCGCGCCGCCGGGATTCCAGCCTTTGCCGAGAATCCCGTGTATGTAAACGGCCACCGCCACCAACCCGACCAGACCGGCAGCGGTCAGGATCCACTTGAAAATCAGCCGGACCGGATCCGGAGATTTTTTGAGGGCCCGCCACATCACCCAGCCCAAGCCCACGCCCAGCAACACGAGCGGAATGAGCCCCAGCAGATAACCTCCCACCGGACGATCGGGTGCCACAGTGGTCATTACGGGAGACTCTGCCCCGGAAATTCCGGTCGTTCAAGCAATTTTCCCTCCGGAGGCAACGGCCCGATGCACTCCGTCTTGCCCGCCCGGAGAATCAGCGTAATCAGCCGGCGCAACCGGTTGGAGACGATGCGGCGGCGGCGGGTGGCCGGAAGTTACAGATCAAATTCCAAGCGGGTTTTGGAACCAGTCTGGGAATTTTCGATCATCATTTCCTTCAGTTCATGTTGCCCGTTGATCTTTTCCAACTCCGTGGGGCGGAATTCCTTGAGCAGTTTGCCGCGCGCGTCATAGGCTTCCGCCCGGACAATCCCGCTCGAATCATCCTGAATCCAGGTGACTACGCGGGAATAACCATTGGCCGCGGGCGCGGGATTTTTGCTTTCCAACACTTTGCAACCGATGCTGCGGGTCATTTCCCAGCGATTCACCCGCTGCTCGGGCCAGTGCAGAAACTCCAAACCCAGATCCGAGAGCCAGAAATCCGAACCAGCAAACGGAACGTCGAGCTGGCTTGCGGTAAGCAGCGCGCCGGAATCATCGCGATACAGATTGGGCTGCTGCGGACGATGCTCGACGGAGAAGCCGGCCAGGCGGGTGCCGTCACTTTGGGCCGAGTAGTAGCTGGTCCAGTTCGTCGGAGTGACCTCGACGCGACAGGTATAGGCCACTTTTTTCAACGGTTGGCGGCGGGCCTTGATATAGAGCGAACCGGAATTGGTAAACCCCCGTTCCGGCATCGCGCCACGCAGTTGCGACACCAATTCACGACCAAGTTCAATGGCCTTGGCTGGATCATAAACCACCTGCCCCGCCGCATGGGCGTGGTTGTCCGCCCAGCTGAATCCAAGCAGCGCCAAGAGCAGCCAGCGGCGCAGCCGGACCGGAGCGCCGCCTCCCCAAAACAACGCCACCGCTGCACCAGTGGCCCGCACCCTCCAACCGCCACTGAGCAGATGACGCCGCAGATTAGCACCGAACCCCTTCATTTCTTTTCCAGCGCGATGTCAACCACCTCGGAAATCCGGCTCACGAAGTGAACCTTCAACTTATGCCGGACCTCCGCCGGGACCTCCTCCCAATCCGGCTTGTTCGCCGCGGGCAAAATCACGTGTTTCACCCCGAAACGAACGGCGGCCAGCACCTTTTCCTTCACCCCGCCGATTCGCAACACGCGGCCCCGCAGGCTGATTTCACCCGTCATGGCGGTGTCCGAACGCACGCGGCGTCGCGCCAGCAACGAAGCCAGTGCGGCCACAATCGTCACCCCGGCGCTTGGTCCATCCTTGGGCGTGGCGCCCGCCGGCACATGAATGTGGAAATCAAACTTGGCCGCATCCTTGAAGTCGAGCCCCAAGCTGTCGGCCTGGCTGCGCAGGTAGCTGAAGGCGGTCTGCGCGCTTTCCTTCATCACCTCGCCCAGGGAACCAGTGAGCAGAAAGCTCCCCTTTCCCGGCATCCGCGAGACTTCAATGAACAGCACCTCCCCCCCCACCGGAGTCCAGGCCAGCCCCGTGGCGATGCCGAACTCCTTGATTTTCTCCGCAGTTTCGTGGACGTACGGTGCCTGGCCCAATTCAGCTTTCAACGCCGCGGGCGCCAGCTTGAGGGAGTGCGACCGGTTGTTGGCACTGATTAACTTGCGGGCGGCCTTGCGCGACAACGCGGCGATTTGACGCTCCAACTGCCGCACGCCCGCCTCCCGCGTATAATCCCGGATCAAACACCGTAACGTGGCGTCGGGCAGCACCAGTTCCGTCCTGTTCAAACCATGCTCCTCCAGCTGGCGCGGCACGAGGAATCGCTTGGCGATCTGCAGTTTCTCGGATTCGGTGTAACTGGGCAGTTCAATGACTTCCAGGCGATCCCGCAAGGCGGCGTGAATGGGATCGAGCCAGTTGGCGGTGGCGATGAACAGCACCCGTGACAGATCATACGGGAGGTCCAGATAATGGTCGGTGAAGGTGTGGTTCTGCGCGGGATCAAGCACCTCCAACAGGGCGGCCGCAGGATCACCACGAAAATCAGACCCGATCTTATCCAATTCATCCAGCAGGATCACCGGATTATTGCTCTCGACCCGGCGCAAGGTCTGGATGATGCGCCCCGGCATCGCCCCCACATAAGTGCGCCGATGACCGCGGATCTCGGCCTCGTCCCGAATTCCTCCCAGAGCCATGCGCGCGAATTTGCGCCCCAGGGCATCCGCAATGCTTTTTCCCAGCGAGGTTTTGCCCACGCCCGGCGGGCCGACCAAACAAAGGATCGGCCCCTTGATGACCTGTTTCCGTTTGATGACGGCGAGGAATTCCAGCAGCCGATCCTTGACCCGACCCAAACCGTAGTGTTGCTGGTTCAAAATCCTTTCCGCCGCTTTGAGGTCGATCTTGTCCGCCGTGGCCTGCCCCCACGGCAGGCCGAGAATCCAGTCGAGATAGTTGCGCGTGACCGGATATTCGGCGGCGGCGGGCTGCATCTGCTGCAACCGCTCCAGCTCCTGGGTGGCCACCTTCCGGGCTTCATCGGAGAGCGGCGTTTTCTCAATCTTCTCACGCAGCGCCTTGATCTCGTTGGAGTTGGGGTCGCTTTCCCCCAGCTCCCGTTGAATGGCGCGGAGTTGTTCACGCAGAAAAAAATCGCGTTGCGTTTTGGCGATGGAACTGGCCACGTCCGTCTGGATCTTGGAACTGAGCGTCAACACTTCATGCTCGCGATTCAACATCGGCAGCAGTTTCGTGAGGCGTTCCTTGACGGAAGCGGTTTCCAGCAGCATCTGCCGGTCCTCCAGCGACAGGTTCAGATTGGCGGCAATGAGATCGGTGAAGTGGGCCGGATCTTCGATGTTGGCGGCGGCCACCTTAATTTGCTCCGAAAGCGCCGGGGACAGTTTGATGATCTCCTGGAACTGCGTTTGGGCCGTGCGCAGCATCGCGGAGACCTCGATGGACTCGTCGCGCTGCTCGTGAATCAATGCGTACCGGGCGCGGAGATACGGCGAGGTGCTGGTGTATTCCTTGAGGCCGATGCGCCAGAGGCCCTCAACCAACACCCGCACCGTGTTGTCGGGAAATTTCACCATCTTGGCCAGACGCACCACGCACCCGACGCCGTAGAGATCTTCCGGCGCGGGATCAGCCACATCCGCCCGTTTCTGCAGGACCGCCCCCATCAACCGGTTGCCCGCAACCACTTCGTCAATCAACTGGATGCTGGGACCAGTTTCCACCAGCAATGGCGCAATGGCCCCCGGGAAAATCACAATATCCGACAACCCCAGCACGGGCAGCGTCTCGGGCAGCGAACGGGATGAAATGCGGGCGCCCTCCTCGGCAGCACCGGGCGGGCTCATGATGCTGACAAATTCTGTGTCGGCTGGCGTCATCGCGGTATCAACTCACCGGAGCATTAGAGCGGAAATTCCGACAGCAATTCAAGCAAACCCGCCGATTATCTGCCGTCGGAGATGGTCAGCCTGGTGCTCTTGGGAGGGGATGCCGCGGCGATGAGCGGCACATCGATGCGCAGAAATCCGTTGAGGTAGGAAGCCTTGGCCTGGCCGAGGTCGTATCCGGATGGTAGTTCCAGAATGCTTTCGAACGGACCGTAATTGATCTCCATCACCAGAAAACTCGCCTTTTGCGCGCGGCACGTGTCCGGCCGGTCGCCACTGATGCGCAGCCGGTTGCCCTCCACCGTGATCTCCAGGTTCTCACTGCGCATTCCGGCCAGTTCAACCTTGATCACAAGTCCGGTGCTCGTGGCATACACGTCGGTGTTGGGCACCCAATGTCCGTTGACGGCCGAATCACGTCCGCTGATGGTGGAGGCGCGGGTAACGAATTCCGTGGAAAGGCTGACTTTGGTGATCGCCATGCGGTTTCAAGCTATCGCACGCACGGCTTACGCGCAAGTGCTGCTTCGGCCCGATCCGGGTTTCGTTTTCACAATGACCTGCGGGCGCTCGCCTTTGCGCACGTGAAAAACGATGGAGGAATGGGTGGTGGAACGCTTGGGCCGGACGTAGCCGCAGTGCGTGTCGCGCTCAAAACTGAACTTGCGCTTGCGCAATTTGGGCCCGAGCAGCCCGATCACTGCCAGCGCCACGATGACCAGCGCCACCGCAGTCTGCCAGTCCGAATTCATGCGCTCAACATAGGCCGCCCCCCCGGCGGAGCAATGAAAATTTTACCCGGACACTTCACCGTTGAGCCCCGCCCTGGTTCATTCCTAAGCTGTTGGAGTGAGCGACCAGCGTTTTGTCCACCCGTACCGCGTCACCTACCGGGACTGCACCCTCGGAAACCACGTCTATTACGCCAACTACCTCGGCATCCTGGAGGCGGCCCGGGGAGAGTTTTTTCGCCAGCTGGGCGCCCCCCTGCTCCAATGGCAGGAGGCCGGCCTCATGTTCCCCGTGGTGGAAGCCCGCCTGCAATACCTGGCGCCGGCACGGTACGATGACCTGCTGAACACCGAGGTCTGGCTGACCCGGGTGGAGCGGGTGCGATTCACCTTCGGCTACCAGGTAACCAATCACCGCCGCACCCGCATCCTCCGCGCTGAAACGGGGCACGCCTGCCTGTCGCTGGAGGAGAAACTCAAACGCCTGCCGGAATCATTGGTCGCGGCCCTGCAATCCCACCTTCGCGCCGGGGACTGACGCCGTGCCGTCGGTCGTCTCCGACATCAAGCAATGCCTTCCCAAAGTTTGATCTGTGGCGGGTTGGCGCAAAGTTCGGTCGCGCGCGGTAAAACCGCCTGCAGATGGGCCGATTGCAGGTGCGTGTCCAAGGCTTCCTTCGTCGTCCAGGTCTCGTGAAACAGAAACAGCGCGGGCGACTCCGTCGCCACGTGCAAATCGTAATTCAGACAGCCCGGCTCCCGGCGTGTGGGAGAAACCAGGCTGGTCAGCAAATGCCGCAACTCGGATTCCTTGCCGGGGCGCGCTTCAAACGTGGCGGTGACTATGACATGGTGCATAACAGCAAACTTGGTTAAGCGAGGGAACTGAGAATGTGCTCCGCCGCGGCGCGCGGTTGCGCCGCCGCGTAAATGGGCCGCCCAATCACCAGCCAGTTGGCCCCCGCTTCCATGGCTTCGCGCGGGGTCAAGGTGCGCTTCTGATCATCGCCCGGCTCCGTGCCGAGGCGAATACCGGGAGTGACCAGTTGCATGGCAGCAGGCAGGATTTTCCGCAAGGCCGTGATTTCCAAGGGCGAACACACCAAGCCGCGCAATCCGGACGCCGCAGCCAAGGTGGCCAGGCGTTCCACTTGTTTGCCCACGTTGGCTTCCCAACCCAGTTCGGCCAGTCCCCTTGCATCCAGGCTCGTCAACACCGTAACCCCCAAAACCAGCGGCGCGTTCTTCCCGGCTTGCAGCGCGGTTTGTTGCGCCGCTTGCTCGGCGGCACGCATCATCTCACCGCCGCCGCTGGTATGGATGGTGAGCATCTGCGCGTCCAGACGCACCGCCGCCGCCACGGCTTTCGCCACCGTGTTGGGGATGTCATGAAATTTGAGGTCGAGAAAAACCTGCGCGCCCGTGTCGCGCACCCGCTTGACGATCTCCGGCCCGGCACTCGTGAACAGCTCCTTGCCAATTTTGAACGCCCCGACAGCGGGCGCAATTTCCTGCGCCAGTTTCAGCGCCTGTTCGGCCGTCGCCACGTCCAGCGCGGCAATGATCGGATTGTGCATCCCTAAAATCATCCGTGGCCCGACAGAGGATGAAAAGGCAAAACTGCGTCACGATCAAGTGTGCCGCCGTCAACTTTGGTTTGGTGCCGGCCGGGTTTCCCACCATCATCAAACCTGTGCGGCACATGTTCACTCTGACAGCAAGGCGATCACATTCCGGAGGCCGGGTTTCCCCCGTCCTCCGACCGGGATACGGCCAACGGTGGCGCGGTCTGACTCTAGGGATCGCCGCCACGCTTTGCAGCGCGGCGCTCACGACGGCGGCGCTCCCGCCCGAACGGATTCATCTGCTGGATCTGCGCACCCTCAAACAACGCGATGTGAGCCAGTCCGCGGTTGCGACCGGGGTCTGGGAGACGATGCACGCGGCGGCCGCATTGCAAGGCATTGTGAATCGCCACACTCCCCGATTCTACCTGCTTTACTGTGCGGATTTCGGGGTGGAGACCGATCAATTCTGGCTGGACTGGCTGCGCCACGAAGATGGCTGGTTGCAGTCAGCCCGTATGGTGCCGCTGCGTTCGCTGGAGGAGGCGGTGCGCACCTTTCAACCACAAATCAAAGGCGTGGTGGTGTACGACCCGGCCGTGCCGGCCACTGCCTGCCTGGCCTCGACGGTTGCGGGCTGCGAGGACGTGCTGCCCGTCCGTTTCAGTCGCGCCACCAATTCGCTGTACGCGCGGCTCGTTGGCTCGGGGCAATTGCCGGTAAAGGTCTGGCTCGTCAATCCCGACGGCACTTCCAAGTTCACCGGTCGCGGGCAGTTGCCCGATGCCAATGAAGCCTCTTCGGGCAGCGCGAAGGTGGATGTTTATCGCTGGGGTCTGCAACATTACCTGCCCAAGTGCGACGCCCGGTTCGCGGCCTATTATCTGGACGCCTTTTGGCTGCAGCGTCCGCGCAACGGTCCGCCGGACCTGCACACCCTTTCCAATCATGATTATTTCATTGCGCAACGCGCGTTTTTCTTTGATCTCTCGCCGTGGGGAGACGAGTCACCGGTGGATGATCCGGCACAGCGATTGGGCCTGGACCGGGAAACCTTGCTCGCGATTCTGGCGGGACTGCAAGCGCAGGTGCCCGGCGAGATCATCAAGATCGGCGGATTCCCCCCCTGGCCGTTCAAGTACACCACGCACGGTCACGCCGGCCGGCATGAGGGCGTGCCGACCGAATGGGAATTCACCCGGCTGATTTCGCAATTCAACGCTTATCACGAAGCCGATGCTGCGGGCTTCGGCGGCATGGCCAACGCCTCTTTTTTCGCGCACTACCCGTTACGCGAGCGCTACGCGCAACCCAATCGGAAACCCGCGGCCGCGGACTGGCAGCGCGCCGGCTGGTTGACGGAGCAAGGCAAAGTGTCATCCCGGCTCTACGTGGGACATTACGTTGGCGATTATGACTCGCCTTCCTGGTTGTATAAGGCCGTGCCCAGTTTTTTCCGGGATCCGGAACGCGGGCAGGTGCCCTTGAACTGGGCGTTCGATCCGAATCTTGCCGACCGCGCGCCGCACGTGTTTGCCTATGTGTATCGCCACGCCAGTTCCAACGACTTCTTCATCGCCGGTGATTCGGGCGCAGGTTATTTGAATCCACGCGGATTGACGCACCGGCCCGATTCCGGGTTGCCTTCAGGTTTGACGTCCTGGACGACGCACAACCAGCGCTACTTCACCCAATGGGACATGTCCATCACGGGCTTCATGCTGGATGGCAGCAGTGGGGCGTCCACCGCGCGGGAATTTGCAGCCTACCGCCAGTTCAGTCCGGACGGGTGCGGCACGCATTTTGAAAAAGGCCCACGCCTGATTGCCGGGGTAGCCACCTGTCCAGAACGTGACCTGCCCGACTCCGCGGCAGAGGCGGCGCAACTTATTGCCGACCTTGCCAAATCGGTGCGCAACGAACCCCAGTTTCTCTGGGCGCGGAGCATTCTGAAATCGCCCACCTGGTACGCCCAGGTGTCCCGGCTGCTCAAAGAGAAATATCCGGACGCTCCGGTCGCCGTCGTGGATGCCTACACCTTTTTTGGGCTGATCCGGCAGCGGCATGGCCCGTAGCCCGCGACCAGCGCGAACAGGCCGGCGACGCGGCATGCTGCGTCTGAAGGCCAGTGGATTCCGGAAACCAAACCTGCGCGACCGGAACGGTTCCGGTCGCGCAGGATCAACACGCCCTTATGGAGTAGTCAGGCGCGCGCGGAAGAATTGGGTGGCTCCGGGAATGTGCAGATAGGGGCTGTTCCCCACGTCCGAGTAACTGCCATTGGCCGTTGCCGAGCCCTGGATCGTGGTGTCCACGGGCGACGTGACCAGGCGATAACCGGAAGCGGGTGCGGCATCGAAGTTCAACCGCAGCACCAGCGCATTGGCATCCACAACCGCTCCGGTGGCCAGTTGCGCGACTTCCTGATCGTTGAGGATCCGATCGTAAAACCGCACATCGTCCAGGCTGCCGTGCAATTTTTTCCAGTAACCATCCCGTGATTTGCCGAGCAGCACCGTGAGGTCGCCGGGCCACCACCACGCCAGGTTGTTGGCCTGGGCGGCATCCAAATTCCCGTCAATATAGATGGTGACGACTTCGTATTGAGCCTGACTATAGGTGACGGCGACGTGATGCCAGTTGCCGTCGTTCACCGTGGTGCCGGAGGAGAAGGGATTGGCTCCGGAGGGGTTGGCCTGGAAAAAGATCGTGCCCGCCGGCGCGTACAGGCCGTCGTTGATGCCGATCACGGTGCCACTGCCGCTCCCGCCGGTGTTTCGGCGGTCGAGGACGATGGCGGATTCACTGCCCGTGGCGGGGAACTCATTCACGCGCACCCAGAAACTGATCGTGCCGACGGTGGAGTTCAGCTGGGGATATCCGCGGACCACAATCTGGTTTCCATTGGTGGCATCGAATTGCATGACCCCCGAGCGGCCCGCATCGGAGGCCAGCCAGGTGGCGCCGAAATTTTGGCCGTTGACAGGCGCTCCCGCCGGGGCGGCATTGACGACGATGTCGGACGCGGCAGTCATGCTGATGCGCAGCGGGGTGCCGCTCAAGGTATGCTGCGACACCTGGGCGGGCGAGAGCGCATAATTGTAGAACGCAACTTCGTCCACCAAGCCGTTCCACGGACGGGCCAGCCCAGTGGGCGCGCCGATGCGCAGTGGCTGGGTTTGGTTGGGATCAAAGTTCCCGCTCAAAGCCACCGGGCCGAATTGGACTCCATTGACAAAGAGGCTGGCGTTGCCCGCACCGTCATACACGCCCACAATGTGCTGCCAGTCGGTGGTGGTGGTTCCGCCGGCCACATTCGCCACGTAGGCTCCGCCCGCATTGCCGAGCCGGAATTGCCATCCCGAGCCGCCGTTCAAGTAAAACAGGAAACCCGAACGGCCAGCATTCAAATCCAGCGCGGCCAGCGGACTGAACAGATCGGCCGGAATGCTGGAAATCTTGCTCCAAAACTCGATTGAAAATGCGCCCGCCGGATTGAGGGCGGCGGTGTAAGGCACTTCCACATAGGTGGAAGGATTATCCAGCACCCAGCCGGAGTTCGGGAAATTCACGCTCACATCGCCTGCGGTGAATCCCGGCTGACTGTAACCCACACTCCCCACGTAGGTCCCGTCGCGTCCCCCCAGGGAATCATAGGCCATCGGCCCGCCGCCTTCTTCCAGGCGCCAGAGGGAAATGGGCGCATCCGCGAGCACCGCGCCCAAATATCCGTCCACCGGAACGGGCAATACCGTCAGATGCGCGTTATCGCTGGTCACCAAACCGGCTGGATTGCTGATGGTAACGCTGTAATCGGCTTCATCGGCCGCACTCACGCCAGTCAGCGTCAGCACGGTGCCGGTGGCGCCGCTGATTGGCGTCCCGTTCTTGTTCCATTGGTAGCTGAGCTGGCCGCCGTAGCCCTCGACGTAGAATCTGGCCACGCCACCGTCATACACCGCGTGGGCCACCGGCTGACGGGTGACCGTGGGCTGAATGGCGGCCACAACCGTGATCGGCACCGGGAGGCTGACGGCCGCGCCATAGGTGTTGGTGATCAACAAATCGTAAACCCCCGTGTCACCCACCACGGAGCTGGCAATCGAAAAACTCGGACTGGTGGCGCCGGAGATGGGCACCCCGTCCTTGCGCCACTGGTAAACCAGGGTCGGCACACCGTAGGCCTCGGCACTCAAATTGATCGGCTCCCCGTTGAAGACCACGCCCACGGGCCCGATTGGCTGCGTCAGGAGGACCGGCTTGTCGGTAATCATGAATCCCGCCAGACAACCGCGCGTCTGCGTGTCCGGCAGCCGCATCGAGGTCAGGGTAATGTAATCACTGGTGAGCACCGTGCTGATGCTGCTCAGTGCCGCCCGTCCGGTGCTGTTGCTGGTGGCCGGAACCAACGCGCCATAGGTGAGATCCTGCGAGGTGCTTGTGGAATTATCGGTCAGGGTCACCGTGTTGAAATTCGTCGCGTTGTCGGAGGCGGCAACGGTGCGGATGACGTACTCATTAAAACCGACGGCGCTGATCAGGCCGCTAATGTCCACACTGTACCCGCTGCCTCCGTCATCCAGATAGGCAAAGTTGACCTGTTCATTGCCCGGAACCAGGTCCTGGGGATTGTCGCCGCCGACCCACCAGGTGTTCGCCGCCGACCAGCTCACCGAATACTGGCCGTTGCCGGCATCAATGCCCTCGGCCCCCACGGGGGTCATGGGCGCCACGTGCCAACGGGTGGGATGCACACCGTAGGCGGTCGCCGTGACGTCCGGATTGAATGGATAACCTGAATAGCTGTGCGAGAAGCTTACGCCGAGGGAAATGCTGGCGCCTCCTCCCAGCCTCGGATTCACCACCAACGCACAGCCCGTGCTGGTGGTGGACCCGGCACTGGTGGTCGCAGTGACAGTGTAGTTGCCGGAATCGGCGGTGGTTAAGCCCGTCAGCTGCAAAGTCGTTCCGGTCTGACCGCCAAGCGCGACCCCGTCCTTGTTCCATTGATAGGTGACGCTGCAGCCCAACGCGGCGGCGGTCAAGGTGGCCGATTCGCCCACCGCGCGTTCCATGGAAGGCACTGGTTGCACGGTGAACACCGGCGTCGTTATGGTCGTCACGCTGAAGGAAACATCCGCCGTCTCACCCCAACCACTGCTATGGCCATATCGGAAGATGACGTACTTGCCTGCGTTTTCCGGAGCAACGGCGTAGGTCAGGGATTCGATCTGGTCTTTCGCCGGAGGGGTCCACCAGGTGGCCCAGGGGCCCAGCGCGTGGCCCACCGCATTGAGCGTGGCCACCGTTTCCCGTGTGGCCGGATTTGATCCATCCCACAGAATGATTTCACGCAAATACGAATACCCTTCAAAGCGGGTGCAATTGACGTCAATGCTGATCAGGTCCCCGCAATTGACCGGCGCCCCGGCGTAATTGAATTCGAGGTAGGCGTTGTTCCCCCACAGCACGCTTTCGGTGGTGCCGCCGCCGTTGCCGGAAATGGACACCCCGATGTTCCCGGGATCCGCTTCGACCGTTGTCCAGCCCTTGGCCATCAGCTCCGCCGGAGTCCCGCCGCCGGGATAATCGGCCAGATCGAAATTGTCGGTGAAAACGACCGCGGCCTGGCTGGAAGCGCCGAGCGCCGCCACGGCCAGCAGCCCGAGCATGCGAAGGTTAGTCTTGTTCATGATGGAGTTCACGATGTGCGTTGATGGTTTGGTGATGACATGGCGTTGTTGTTCCCGGCCCGTCCGCGCCGACACCCGACGGCAGCCGCCAACTCCGGAAACACATGGCGCGACATATTTGCAGGCGACTCTACCTGCGCGGCCCGGAGCCGGGAAGCGCATGTTTGTGCGCTTAACGCCCCAAGTATTTGACGACCGCCTCGGTGCGGGAATGCACCTGCAGCTTCTCATAAATGCGGCGGACGTAGCTGCGGACGGCATCCATGGAAATTCCGAGGTTGTCGGCGATTTCCTTGTAACGGTAGCCCTGGGCGAGTTGTTCGAGGAAGACCCGCTGGTGATCGGTCAATTCCTCCAGCTGCCGGGCTGTGTCCGCGGGGCGGGTTTCCTGATAATGCTGCACCACCCGGCGCGCAATCTGCGGCGTCATGGGAGATCCACCGGCGTGCAGATCGTAAATGGCTTGAACAATCTCCGCCGGCGAGGCCCGTTTCAGCAGATAACCCGTGGCGCCGGCGAGAAGGGAACAAAACAGCCGGTCGTTATCCTCGTACACGGTGAGCATCATGAACTGCGTCCGGGGCAGGAGCGGTTTGAGACGCCGCACACATTCCACGCCGTCCATTCCGGGCAGATTGATGTCCATCAGCACCACATCGGGTTTCAGACCGGGCAATTCCTCCAGGGCGGCCTCCGCCGCGCCCTGCGTTCCCGCCAGGGTCAACCCGGGCCAGCGACGGATCAGGCCCGCCAGATCCTCGCGCAGTCCTTGATCATCATCCACGATCGCCACCCGGATGGTGGCTGTTGTGACGCCGTCACTCATCGCAGTGGCAGCCTGCCGTGATGATCCCGGTTTCTTCAAGCGCATGATTGTGTCAGTGGCACCGTCGTCGTAATGCGGACCGGGCCGGGCGACGGCACCGGGGCGGCCGCCCGGTGGTTGGCCTCGAATGAACGGCCGCATTCATGCGTTCGCCTCGGTGATTTCCGGTTGATTCAATCTGACGGTGAAGGAAATCGTCGTGCCGTGTCCCGGCGCCGTGCGACACGCAAACACACCGCCGATGCTTTCGATCCGCCGCCGCAGATTGCTCAGCCCCTGCCCAACGCGCCGCGTAGCCTCCACCGGGGTGGAGAACCCGCGCCCATTGTCCTCCACCAGCAAATGCAGCCGCCCGCCCGCCACGGAAACACAGATCCGCACCTGGCTGGCGGCGGCATGTTTGAGGACGTTGTGCAAGGCCTCTTTGACCGCCAGAAACAGGTTGTGGCGCGTCTCAGAGGGCAACGGCACCGCCGGCAGATTGGACGGCATCTCCAGGCGGCACCGGACCGTCGTGGGCGCGAAACATTCGTGGGCGTAGTGGGTGAGATACTGCGCCAGACTCTGCAACGAGTCGTTGCGAGGGTTCACCGCCCAAACAATCTCATCCAGGGCACGGATCGTTTGCCGGGCGCACTCGGTAATCCGGCGCGCGTGCGCTTCGATCCGTTCGGGCGAGGCCTTGTCCGTGGCCGACAGCTCTCCGAGCCACACAATCCGCGTCAAATTGGCCCCGAGGTCATCATGAATATCCTGGGCGATGCGGGAGCGTTCCCGTTCCAGCGCATTGAGGTGCTCCAATTGCGCGATGCGCAGGCGGTGCCGCCGCCGCACCGCCAGGGCCACCCCGCCTGCCAACCCTCCCGCCACCGCCACGAGGGCCAGTCCCCGAAACCACAGGGTCTGCCAAAAATAGGGCGGCACCGAAAACGCCAGCGTGGCACCTGCGTCACTCCAGAGTTCCCCCTCATTGCGGGCGGCCACGTTGAATTGATAATCGCCCGGAGGCAGGTAATGATACCGGACCACGCGCTCGAACCCCGTGTCCACAACGGCCTGGTCCAGGCCGTGCAGTTGATAACGGAATTGCACTTGATTCGCGGCGGCGGCCGCCCCGAGCGCGGTGTAAACAATGTCCAGCTGGCCCACCCCGGGAGGCAGCCTCAAGCCGGCCGGCGATCGGCTCGGTGTTGCGGGCGGCACCGGCAAGGAGTGTGGGGTGGCCTCATCCCGGCCGGTAAAGAGGATTGCTTCAATGACGGCCCGGGGCGGGGCACGGCGTTTGATGACCCGCCGCGGATCCACCACCGCGATTCCATGGGCGGTGGGGAACCAAATTCGTCCGTCCCGCGCGCGCACTCCCGAGCCGCTGCATTCGTTACTCGGCAACCCGTCAGCCTTCGAAAACCGCCGCCACGACAAAACCGGTTGCTCGCCCCGGGCCATCCGGTGCAGTTGCTGCTTTTCCAGGCGCACAACGCCGTCTCGGGTGCCGCACCACAAATAGCCAATCCCATCGTCGGTAATCTGGCTCACGTTATCGCCCAACAACGCCGACGTGGATGCCATCGTCCAAAAGCGATCCCCCAACCGGAGCACCAGCCCCGCGCCCGCCACTGCGCCCCACAAATGGCCGTCGTCATCCACATGCAGGGTACTGATCGAGCCGGGCGGCAACCCCTGATTCGTGCCGTAGAACGTGAATTGATCGTGCCTCCAGCAAATCAGACCGTCCTCGGCGGTCGCAAACCACAGGCCGCCATCCGGGGTTTCCGCGATCCCCCGCACCTCAATGCCTGGCGCGCTTCCCGGCACGGAATAAATCCGGTGTTGCGCTCCCTGCAACACCTCAATCTGACGGGACTGCGGCAGTCGCTGTCCCGTCCATATCGTTCCCTGTGCATCCTCATGCAGAGCCAACACCACGGGCAGCGCGCCATACTCGCTGCGCGTATCCACAAAACGGTGCCCATTCCAACGAAACAACCCCCCGCCCCAGGTACCGGCCCAGACCGTCCCATCGCGGGAGCAGTGCAACGACCAAACGAAAGGATTCGTCAAACCCTCCGCCCGATCGTAACGTTTGACCTCCCCATCGCCAAGGCAATACACCCCTTCGCCGTTCGTGCCGACCCAAATCCGGCCCGCCGCATCTTCCTCGGCACACAAGGCCGTTTCCACCAGCATCCCTTGATCGCCGGTGTAGCTCAAAAAGGTCGCGCGCCGGATGCAGATCAGCCCCCGCCCCTCCGTTCCCGCCCACAAATTTCCCTCGTGATCGGCAAACAGGCAACGCACGAGATCCGTGGGCAGTCCTTGCATCCGGTTCAGGGTCCGACACTCCCCCGCTGTATCGCAAACGAACAATCCGTCGCCGTAGGTGGCGACCCACACGTTTCCGTCGTGATCTTCGACCAGGGCCGATATCGGCGAGGTGCGCTGTGTAGGCAACGGACGGGATTCCCGGAATTGCCCGGCGTCAAACCGTCGCACCTGGTCACGGGTGGCCAGCCAGCATCCTCCCGTTTGCGCCGCCGCCAGCGCTTCCAGCTTGAATTCCGGCTGGTTGGTGACCAATGCCAGCGGCGTCAACTGTCCGCTTTCAACCTGGAACACTTCCGTGCCGGTGGCCGCCCACACCCGCTGCCGGGCGTCGGCCACCAGCGTCTTGAGTTCCGGCCGCACCGTGATTTTTTGGAACTCCCCGCCACTCAACCGGCTGAGGACGCCTTCGAAATTAAGCATCCACAGCGCACCATCGCGCGCTTCCACGATCCGCCGCAAAGGCTGGTCCGTCGTCGCCTGCGTCGGCGGCATGCGGCGCACGCCTTCCACGCGGTTGTACCGCACCAAACTGCCGTCGCCCGCACCAATCCACAGAACGCCCTGCGAATCCGTGGCCAGCGAAGTGATGAGCGGATCCGTCAGCCCCGCGAGCCGGCGAAGGTCCACCTTTACAAAGCGCACGCCATCGAACCGGGCCAGCCCGCCAAAAGTGCCCACCCACAGGTAGCCCTCGGGAGTCTGGGCGATTGCCGTCACCGTGTTCGCCGGCAAACCATCTTCCCGCGTCCAGTTGCGGTTGATGAACTCGCGCGGAGCGGCACCAAAACCGGTCGCCGTCGCCAGCCAAGCAGCCAGCCAGAAGCCCCAGACCCGACCACTGGGCGGATAGAAATGCGCAGGGATTCGCAACATGGCTGGTTCAAAATTGTCCCAGCATTTTCTCCCGTCCTCTCCGCCCGTCAACCGGAATCCCGGCTCCATTTCCAGCAGCCCGCACCACCGGCCCGCTCGCGGCCCCGCCCTGAAATCTCAGGCACGGTTGTCCCCCCATCCGCTGGCGGCCCGGTTTCAGCTTGATCATCGGCCGCCCCGGTGCTGCCCGGGGCAATTCAAGGACCGGCAGGGGCGTGGGTCAGCACCCTTACCGGCCCCAATAATCCTGAAGGCATCAACTCCGTGGCAGAGGTCAGCTTGCGGATGTTGGTGCGGGTGCGCCGCTGTTCCAACGGGAGTGCCGCGTCGCCAATGAGGCGATTGGGCCAGAAATTCACCACGTCAATGGTCACTTCATTCCGTCCGGGCCTGGCGGCGCTGGTAATGTCCACGCGAAATGGCGGCGCCCAGGTAATGCCACATGACTGGCCGTTCACGCGCACCTCGGCAAGTTCGCGCACCTCGCCCAGGTCCAGAAACAACGGCCTGGCGGTGGCGTTCCCGGTTGCTGCCGGGAGATCAAATGCTTTCACGTACGTGGCCGTGCCGGAATAAAACCGGACCCCGGGCTCGGAGTGCCGGGACCAACTCAGCAAGCGATCAAACTGGATGGTGGCCGGACCGCCCCAGACGGGATCAAACTTCACGGTCCAGCCGCCGGTGAGTTCTGTCAGCGTTTGGAAAGCTGGCTGGTTGGGCCGGCCCGTGGGCGGGTGGGCGGCAGCCGGCTGGCGGAAAACCACCAGCCAGGATCCGTACGGCGCGAAGGTCAACGGCACCGTCGTGCGTCCGTTGGTTTCGGAATAGGTGGTCGCAAAGCGGCGCGAACCTGAAACCGCATCCCACAATTCCGGCGCGCGTCCGGACACCCGGAACGTGGCCGTCACGTGCTCCGTCCGATTCGAGCGATTGGCCACAAAGTAAATTTCCGTCGCCCCATCGCGCCGATGAATATAGTCCATCCGGGCGTCCGGACGTTCCGCACGATATTCAAAATCCGGCAGCACGCCGTGGTCCCGGAGGACGGCGCGCGCGTCCCGGTCGGCAAGGACACGTCCCGGCCCGGCCGCGGCGTCCTCCGCCCAGAGTGCCTTGGCCAACCTGGCGACTTCCGCGTCGGCACGGGGATAAGCCGTGAGCGATTGTTCGCGACCCGGTCGGGGCCCGATCACCGTGGCACCGGCGGCCACCAGCGCCTGGAGCTTTCGCAGCACCGGCAGCGAGATGGCGTCGCGCGGCGGCAGCACGAGCAGCCGGTAGCTCAGGCCATCGGGCAACACCAGACGACCTTCCTTTACCGACAGCCGCTCCAAAATAACTTCGCTGGTCACGATGTCGTAATCGTAGCCGGGCAGGACTTTCGCCGGATCACTGCCTTTGAGCTGGGCGAAATTGGGCACGTGGTCGCCGTAATAATACGCCACGTCGGCGACGAACCGGCCTTGTTGCAGCATGAACTGGCAGCGATTCAAGTAGTCGAAAAAAGGCGCGGACTTGTCCCACCACGTCACGAGCGGGTTGAGGTGCGTACCGGCAAAGTATTGTTGCCCCGGCACGCCTTCGCTGTCCGGCGAACAGACGAACGCATGCCAGACGAGCAGGTTCAACCCCTCGCACAACGCTTGATCAAATGACGGTTTGAGATTGTCCCAAAGCGTTTCCTGCCAGTGCGGACCAATGGTGGTGAACCCTTCGGCAAGCACCAGAGAATGGCCGTACGTGTGCGCGGCGGAAGCGGGTTGCTTGACAAAAAAGCGGTTGGCGTCACCCACGCGATGGCGCCAGGACCAGGCCCAAAATTCGCTCATGGGCGCGTCGCTGTACCCCAGGCATTGTTGCGCGTCAATCGGCACGGCGTGCGGCCCGCCGCTCTCCGGATGTATCAACAGGCCGTGGCGGTGCGCGTTCGCTTTGAACAACCGATAGTGATGGTCAATCGCCAGATCACCCATCGTGCGCCGGAAGTCATGCAGGAAGCGGTTGCTCTCCTCGCGGCTGTTCACCAGCCGGCCGGTGATGACGGGCAGCCACGGCAACAAATCGTAGCGGCGGCGACGACGAAATTCCTTGCGCAAGGTCGGCGTCCAGTTCGCCACCTCCACCTCCCAGCTGTCCGTGTGCAGATACTTCAACGTGTTGCCCGCCAGCGGGCCGGCATCGGCAATCAGCGGTTCGACCACCGCATTCCAATAACGGTTGAACGCTTCGGCATCAAACGGATCCACGGCATAACCGTCCCAACCTTCGCTGCACGTGGAAACGCGGCAATGATCATTCAACGTGCAACCCAAGCGCAACACCTGCCACTGGCCCGCCGGCGGATTCCACTGCAGACGCCCGTCGGCATCCAGGTTCGCGGTCAAATCCAATACGTCGGAAACGTGGAGGTCCGCTTCATTGGGCTGACCGGGATGCTCTTGAAACAACGGCGTGGAATCCGGAGCGGAAAATGGTACCAACGGTTTGAGCAACGCTTTCTCCGGCCAGTTCTGTAATGGCAGACGTTGGTTAGTTTCGTTCGGTGGCCAGGTGCCGTCCGGTCCACGCAACCGCACTTCCGCAATTTGCACGTTGCGCGGCGTGTCGGGAAAACGCGGATCATAAGCGCTTTGGCAGACGATGCGGAAATGACGGGCGCGCACTGCGGCGAAGCTGATGCGCCCCTCCCCGGCCGCAGCCAAAGTGAACTCCTTGACACGTCGGAATTGTCGTCCGTCGTCGGACGATTGCACCTCGCCCTGACGCGGACCGTAATTGGGTCGCGGCGTCAGGATCAATTCATTGACTCGAACCGGCGCGGCAAAATCGAACTGCAACCACTCGGGCCGCGTGGCTGTGGGGCCGCTTCCCGGAACGCTGTTGCTCGAAACCCAAAAAGTGTCCGCGCTCAGATCAATCGCCCGGGCGGCCGGATGTTCCGGTTGTTGCGAACTGGCGACAATTGCGAGCAGTGCGCGATCGGACGCAGGTCCAGCTTTGAGCGGATAAGCGAGTACGAACAGGTCGCGATAGTAATTGTCGCGATGAGCCGGCTGCGGGAGTTGCCAGCTCCCATTCGTTCCACCCGTGATGCGGATTTCGCTCCAAACCAGTTTCTTGGGCGCATCGTCCGGCGTCACCATCGGCCCGCCCAGATTCCAGCCGCTCTGGATGTTAAGACTCATCTCCAGACCCAGCCGGTTCGCCTCGTCCAACGCGTGGCGATAAAGCGCGCGCCATTCCGGACTGAAGAACGTGGGGCCGTGCGGCACGCGCGTGTTGCCATCCTGACTGGAGCCATCGGCATCACAAATCAGCGCGCCACCAAAACCCTTGGCCTTCATGGCCTCCAGATCGCGCGTGATGGAATTGGAGGTCACATTGCCGTTCAACCACCACCAATACGCGCGCAACCGGGCGGACTGCGGGGGGCTGGTCCAACCCCTGTCCAAGGTTGCCGCGAAGGCCGGTTGCGCCCCTGCGCCTGCAAGCCACCCGCCCATGCCCAGGTAGAAAATTATGTCCCGAAATCTCTTCATGTTTTGACGTTCTGCGGCCACCTGTTGATCGCGGTCTCCGCCCCGCGTGGGCTCGGCGCCTGCAGATCGTCCGGTCTGGTCATCATGATTACGGTCGGAATCAGACCATACTGGCAGGCCGCCGGCTCGTCCACCCTCCGCTGCGGGAAGAAATGGCCGCCGAAAAATCCAGGCGTGAAAATTCCGGCTGCATCTGTCATGCTCCGGCCATGCCGATTTACGAATTCGGGTGTCCTCGATGTCGAAGGATTTTCAGCTTCCTCTCGAAGCGGTTGAATCCCGGTCGCCTGCCTGTTTGTCCCAAGTGTGGTTGTAAAACGTTGAGCAAGGAAATCAGCCGGTTCGCCTTGACGCGGGGATTGAAAGAATCCCCGCCCGGCCCCAATTCCACGGCGGCGGCGGGCGAACCCGGGGGGGCCAACTGGGAGGATCCGCGCCTGGAACGGGCGATGATGGAGATGGAACGGGACCTGTCCCATCTGGACGAGCACAACCCCAGGCACCTCGCGCATTTGATGCGCAGAATGAAGGATTTGATGCCGGCGGACGCCGTGCCCAAGGAGATGGAGGTGGTACTGAAACGGCTCGAATCCGGTGAAGACCCGGAAAAAATCGAAGCTGACATGGGCGACATCCTGGAAGATTTCGTGGGCGGTCCGGGGTCCCGGGGCGGCGGTGGCAACGGTGGTTACGTGAAGGATCCCGGACTGTATGATTATTAACTTTTCCCCACCGGCTGGCGCTTCCGAGAATGACCTCGTCCGGACGAACGAGCCGGCCGGCAAAGGGAGGTCTGGAGCGCATGCCGCACATTCACGATAAAATTGACTTTACGGTCGCCATCTTTGTGGTGCAGGACCGGCAGGTTCTGCTGGTGCATCACCGGAAATTGAATCAGTGGCTGCCGTTGGGCGGGCACATTGAACTGGATGAGGATCCCGAACAGGCGGCGCGGCGCGAAGCCCGCGAGGAGAGCGGCCTGGAAGTGGAGCTGCTCGGAGAGCGCCCGCCAACGACCGGCCCCGGGACCCGCGCGCTCATCAACGCCCGCTACCTGGATATCCATCGGATTCACGCGACCCACGAACACATCGGCATGATTTATTGGGCGCGGCCGATCAGTGGTGTGACGACGCTGGCGGCAACCGAGCATTACGCCCTCCGGTGGTGTGCGCTGGCGGATTTGGAGCAACTGCAACCGCCGCTGAGTCCGGCCGTCAAATGGTATTGTCAAAAGGCGATCGCTGAAATTTCCGCGCACCCTTGAGCGCGGCCGGGGGTTCGCCTAGGCTGGCCGCAGGTCATGCCCGGTGATTTGGATCCAGATGCGGTCTTGATGCTGCGCGTCAAACGTGGCGATACGGCGGCTTTCAGTGTCCTGGTCGAGAAATACAAGCAACCGGTCCTGAACCTGGCCTGGCGCCTTCTGACAGATCAAACGGAGGCCGAAGACCTCGCGCAAAATGTGTTCGTTCAGGTGTGGAAATCGGCCGGCCGCTATCAGGCCACCGCCAAATTTTCCACCTGGCTGTTCACCATCACGCGCAATCTTTGCTGGAATGAAATCCGCCGCCGCGCCCGCCATCCCGCCGAGTCACTGGAGCAGGCCCGCGCGCCCGACGGTGCGCCTGGCGGGAGCCAGATCAAAGACAGGGCTCAGGCGGGCGTTCCGGAACAGTTGCTGCGCCGCGAACTGGAACGCAAGGTGACGGAAGCCCTGGCCGACCTGCCGGCCAAGCAACGCCTTGCCCTCGCATTATGTCAGCAGGAGGAACTGAGTTATGACGAAATCGCCACCGTGCTGGGATGTTCCCTGTCGGCGACAAAATCGCTGATTTTTCGCGCGCGCGAAACCCTCAAGGCGCGCCTGAAGCCCTATCTGCAAACCGGGGCCTGGCCGGAAAAAACCGGGCAACTTTAACCCGGTCCCGGGGTTTAATCCACGAATCGAATCATGAAGTCCGATCCGGTTTATCAGCAACTTCAGGAAACCCTGTGGCGCCGGCCGTTGACGGCGCAGGAGGCGGCCGCACGGCGGGCGTATCTGGCACAACATCCGGAATTGCAGGCGGACGCCGCTGCGGAAGCCGCGCTGAGCGCGATCCTGGCGCAGCAACCCTCCGCCGCCATGCCGTCCAACTTCACCGCGCGGGTCCTGCGCGTGGTGGCGGCGGAACGTCAGTCGAGCCCACCCGGGTGGCGCTCCGCCTGGCGCCGATGGCGGCCGCGCCTGGCGATTGCCGCCACGGTGCTGGCCACGGGCTGGGTGGTGCAGCAACAACGCTTGAAGCACCAGCAACAAGCGCTGGCCCTGGCCGCGCAGGAAATGATTCGGACGCCGGCGTTGACCGATCCGCAAACGCTTGCGGATTTTGAAATCATCCGCCAGCTGCCGCAACCGACGGTGGTCGCGGATGAAAAACTGCTCGCCTTGAGCGATGAATTGCTGGCCCTGACACCATGAACGGCATCCGCCGCCATTTGAGCTGGATGGGATTCGGGCTGGCCATGGTGCTGCCGGGCTTCGGTGCCGGGACCAACCACGGCGCCGCGCGACCTCCCGTGCCTCCGCTCATCATGCGTTCGCCGGTTGCATCGTTCCGCGCGCTCCTGGTGATGCCTGCGGCCGACCGCAACGCCCAACTCGCCGCGCAGCCACCGGAAATCCGCGAGCGGTTGTGGGAACGTATTCGTGCCTATCAGGCGTTGACCCCGGAGGAGCGCGACCTGCGCCTGCAGGTGACGGAGCTGCAATGGTATTTCAAGCTGTTCGCGCGAATGCCGGCCACCAACCGGACGGTGCATCTGCGCACCCTGCCGGAGGACATGCGCCAACTGGTCGCCGTCCGGCTGCAACAATGGGACGCCATGCCGGCGAACCTGCAGCAGTTCCTGCTGACCAACGCCGCCGGCTCCGAATATCTCACGCCCAATCGGCGCACGGATTTTCCGCCCAATCCCATCACCTCCCAGTTGATCGCGCGCTACCATCGCCTGTTCGAACTGAGCGACCGGGAGAAGGAACAGATCTGGACCACGCTCTCGGCGGCGGAACAGCGGCAGATGGAAAAGACCCTGGAGGCCTACGCGCAGCTCACGCCGGCCCAGCGCGCGCATTGCCTCCGTTCCATGGCGGCCTTTGCCACATTGAATGCGACGGAACGCGAGGCCTTTCTGAAGAACGCCGCGCGCTGGGCCGGGATGAAACCATCCGAGCGGCAAACCTGGCGCGAACTGGTGAGCACGGCCGCAAAAATTCCCCCGCTTCCACTCCCGCCCCGGCCCGTGCCACCGCTGCCAACCGAGGCGCGGCCTCCCGCAGTTGGAGTTGCCACAAATGGGGGTTAAACCGGCACGGCCGCGAGCCAGCCGGACCGGCCGAATTGGGCGGGGAACGCTTCGAGCATGGCCTCGGCCTGATTTAGCCGGGAAAAAAGGGCAAAGGTGGTCGAACCACTGCCGGACATCAACGTGGCCTGTGCACCCTGCGCGCGGAAAAACTCCTGATACAGCGCCAGGACGGGGTATTTTTCCAGCACGGGAGCTTCCAGCGAATTGTAAAATTCCCGTCCTGCCGCCGCCAGGTCCCCCGCCTGCAACAAGGCGATCAACCGGCGGGCACGTCCCGGCCGGCCGTTTTGTGCATCGGGAAACCGCGCCAGCGCTTGATACGCCCAAGGGGTGGAAACGCCAAAGCCGGGGTGGACCAGGAAAAAGGCGGCCGCGCGCAAAAGCGGAAACCCGGGCAGCGGTTCGATTTTTTCCCCGCGTCCCGTGGCCAGTGCCGGCTGCGGTTGCAGGAAAAAGTTTACATCCGACCCCAGCGTTGCCGCCAGCGCGTGCAGTTGATCGGGAGCCAGGGGATGGTCAAACAATTCATTCAGGCCCGCCAACGTCACCGCGGCGTTGCTGCTGCCGCCGCCCAATCCGGCCGCCAGGGGCAGATGCTTTTCCAGATGAATCCGCACGCCGTCCGTGATCCGGGTCGCCGCAAAAAATGCCGTGGCGGCGCGGTGGATCAGATTGCTGCGGTCCGTGGGCAAATCCACGCGGTTACAGGTGAGCTGCACCCCCGTGCCATGGCGGGACAGCGTCAACTCATCAAAACACCGGATGGAATGAAAGATGGTTTCCAGTTCGTGGAAGCCATCAGGGCGTTTGCCGAGAATGTTCAACAGCAGGTTGACCTTGCCGGGCGATTTTTTTTCCAGCGTCCGCATCGTGATTCTGATCGCGTCAAAGACTGTCCCGGTCAACTGCAGAAAAAACGCGCCAACCCGGGTTGGCGCGTGACGAAAGACGGAAGGCTTCCAGGCCTAATTGTCAAAAACCCGGAACCGGCTGCCCGGCAGAAACGGCGCCACATCGCCACCACTGAAACCAATGTCCGTATCGGTCGCAAACACGGAGTCGGAGATGATGCCCGGCCGGTAGCTGTCCGGATACTGGGGTGTCGGGGCGAGGTAATTGGTGAACACCGGATCGTAGGGCGGGAATGGGAAGGTGATGATTTCGTAAAGGCCCACGCCGGCCCGCGCCATGGTTTTGTTGAAGCCCTTGATGATCCCGGTGTTGTAATTGCGTTCCTCCGGCAGCGCGAACGAGGTTTGTTCCACGCTGCGGCGCCATTCCGCCAGGCGGACGGGCTCGTAGAAGTTGTTGATCCCACGCCCGAGTTTGTTCTCCGGTCCCGCACAACCGGTGATCAGGGTGGCGGCCACCACAATTCCGCCCAGAATGGAAAGTCGTTTTATCATAACAGAGATAGTTCTTGGGTGCAGGTTACTGTGGGGAGCGAACTTGTAAAGCCTGATTTCCGGGCCGCGCCGGGTTTCATTGCCGCTCGTATTCGCCCTTGCCCAACCGCTTGAACACGCTGAAGCCGGCCTTTTTGGCATCGGTCACGGAAAGTGGCTTGAGCTTATGCGGCGTGCTGAAACTGGAGTACACCTTGCGCACCGGTCGCTTGCACGCCGGACATTGTGTCAACGGCTTGGCGGACAGCGGACGGTTCAACGTGAAGTGGCCGCCACACACCTGGCAGTTGCCGTCGCACAATTCGTATTCGTAAAGAGGCATACGCAGTTTCAACCCTCAACCGTTGGCCGCAACCGTCAACCGGGGCTCATCCCCGTCCGCGGGGATCGCCCATTTCACCGGGACGACCAGTTTTTTGCCGAACCGGTTGTGATAATACAGCTGGTGCCGCGCCGCGCCGTATTCATGCACCAGTCTGGTGATTTTCACGTCGTAACAACAATATTCCGCAATCTCCAGCAGCCGGCCCTGCTTGTACCATTCGATCGCCTGCAGGCCCTCGGCGGTTTTCTCCACGCCAAAGGTGGCGGTGGCGATGGCGTCCAGCGACAGCCGGTGCTGCAGGGTGTTTTGCAAATCCACCAGCATGTCCAGCGTGGGCAGCTGGGTTAAATCGAATGCCGTGTAGCCGTGCAGCACCTCGTAATCGAAGCGCAGGATGTTGAAGCCCACGACCAGGTCGGCACGTTGCAGTTCCGTCAGCAGCGCGTTGACCTGCTTTTCGCCGTAAATCCGGTAGTCACCGCGCGCCGTGCTGTAAGTCACCCCCACGCTTAACCCCATCCGATTGATATGGCGCCAGCCGCCCACTTCGTCCGCGGATTTCTGGGTTTCGAGATCAAAATAAACAATGTTCTTCGCCATTTGCCTTCGTCCGGTTCGCCGCCCGGGCCGCGCGATCAACCCGGATGCGGGACGCGCCGGGACCGGAAGATTAGGCGAAAGACGATTCCCTCGTAATCAAATAAATGAGAAAAATTGGTCCACGGTCGGCCGCGGTCGGCGGCGGGCGAAATCAACGGGGAAACCATCATTCAAACCTCAAAACCCTGCTCGCGGAATCGTTGCAATTTGTACAATAAGGCACGCCGGCTGATTCCCAGGGCGCGCGCGGTTTCCGTCCGGTTCTCCTGGTGTTCGCGCAGGGCCTGAAAAATGGCCTGTCGCTCGATTTCCTCCAGCCGCTGTGCATCCGGCAGCGCGGCGGGAGCGGCTTGCTCAACCACGGCGCGCACCCGGGCCGGCAGATGTTCGGGCAGGATCATTTCCCCGCGCGACAACAACGCGGCCCGCTCCATCGCGTTGCCCAACTCGCGCACATTGCCCGGCCAGGCATAGCGGGTCAGGCCTTCAGTGACTGCGGCGGAAAAACGGGCCCGACCCTGGGTGAATTTGCCGATGAAGTGGGCGGCCAGGGGCAGAATGTCCTCGGGCCGCTCCCGCAGGGGCGGCACGTTCAGTTCCACGACATTGAGCCGATAAAACAGGTCCTCGCGAAACGCGCCCGCGCGCACCCGTTCTTCAAGGTTTTTATTGGTGGCGGCCAGCAGGCGGGCGTTGGTCTGCCGTTCCTGATTGGAGCCGACACGGCTGAAGCTGCCGTTCTGCGTCACCCGCAACAGCTTGGCCTGCAGTGGCGCGGTCATGTCGCCGATTTCATCCAGAAAAATCGTGCCGTCGTGCGCTTCCTCAAACCGGCCGATGCGCTGGGCGATCGCGCTTGTGAAAGCGCCCTTTTCGTGCCCGAACAATTCGGATTCCAGCAAATTTTCCGGAATGGCGGCGCAGTTCACTTTGACCAGAATCCCTGCGCTGCGCCGGCTCCACGCATGCAGCACATCCGCCAGGATTTCCTTGCCCACCCCGCTTTCCCCCGTAATCAGGATTCGCGTGTCGGAGGGCGCCACCAGTGCGGCATCGCGGAACACCGTTTGCATCAGCGGACTTTGGGCAATGACCCCGACCGGCAGCGGCGGGAGCGTGATGGCCGGGGCGGGGGGACGGACGGTGCCGGTGGCCTTTTGAATGATCGCCAGCAATTCATCCAGATCAATCGGCTTGGCAAGGTAATTGACCGCCCCGTCACGCATGGCCCCGACCGCATCGCGAATGTCGGTGTACGCCGTCACCAACAAAACCGGGAGTGCGGTGTTGTGTTCGCGCGCGCGGCGCAGGGTTTCCAGTCCCGAAATGCCGGGCATGCGCACGTCGGACACCATCATGCTGAACTCGGTCTCGCGCAACAGGGCGAGGGCGCGCTCCCCCGAGTCCACGGCCACCGGATCGTACCCCTGGGACTGCAAAAATGAACTCAAGAGACTGCGCTGGCCGGCGTCGTCATCCACGATCAGGATGCGCGGGGACCTGGACCATTTGCGCGTATCGGCGGACACGCAAGCACTCTAACGGTTTTCTGATTCACGTTTCAAGCCGGGGCTGTCCATGGCTCAAGATCCGGCGGCCGGAGCAAGCGAACTGCTCTCCAGAAACCGCTGGAAGGTCCTGTGCCCGGCCAGCACCTCATTATGCCCCAGGTCGGTCGTCAGAAAGATGAATTGGTTGGTGCGCAGTTGCGCGGTGGAAACGCGCGTATCCGGAGCGAGCAAAAAGGGGAGTTTCTGCCGCTGCAACGTGTCCATCAATTCCTCCGAACGCTGCTTGGTGCCTCCGGTTTCCGTGAAGATGTCGAGCAGCCGTCCACCGGTGCGCTCCGCCCAGTGCAAAAAGCGTGGTGTCTGGGCGTAAAGCGCATCAAACAGCCATACCTCCTTGATGTGCTCCTCCAAACCGCCCTGCGCCACGATGGCGGACATTACCCGATAACCGCCACTGTGGCCGGAGAGGAGGATGGTGCCCGGGGCGGCGTTCGTGGCAATGATGCGGTTTGTTTGCAGCACGGACATGGCTTCCGTCATGAAGCGGCGAAACCCGCCTTCGTCCTCCAGCCGGCCGCCGCCAGAATCGGGGGCATCGGTCGGCCCCTGGGGCACGATCAGAATGGCGTTCCGGCCACTGGCCACCAGTTGTTCGATCAATTGGTAATGCTCCAGCACTCCGGCCAGCCGGCCGCGCCACCCATGAAAATGCACGACGAAATCCACCGCGCTTCCAGCCCGGAACCGGCGCGGAATGAACAACGCCACGGTATTGTCCTGGTAATGCTCCGCAGCGGAATAATGTTTCCCCTGGTAGGTGTATCCCGCCGCCCGGCTGGGGTGCGGAAAGGGCGCGGAGGCAAAGGGAGCCAGGATCAATTTTCCCTGCGCGGCATAGCTTGCCGGAGACGGCTCATCGGCATCCGCCCGGCAGCAAAGCAGGACCAAACCCAGGAGCAGATAGCGTTTCATGTGGACAGCATGGTGAAAAATCCGCCGGAAGGGAGAAAATTCGGGCGAAACAGTGTGCGGCAGCCGTGCCGGAACGAGACACGGGTGTCTCCGGACAGGGAGGAAAAGCGGCGAAATTCCGGCGATTTGCTTTCGGATTGGGCCTTGGCCAGCGGATTGCTTTTACCGGATTGCCCGGCATGAAGTCGTACCAAAAAGCAAAACATGTCGGGCGGGTTTGACTCAAATGGCCACGACTTTAACGCAGAGCGAAGAAGCCCAATTTATCCAGACGATTGAGATGTTTGAGGTCATCACCCAGTCTCAACCTAACGACTATCAGTCGCTGGAAATTCTCAAGGAGGCGTACACCAAATTGGGACGTGAAGCCGAGGTGGTCAGCACTGCCAAACGCATCGCCCAAGCCTATGTCCTGACCGGTCAGTTTTCCTCGGCCATTCTCGAATATGAGACCATCCTGCAGCAGCATCCGAACGACCCGGAGGCCCAGCAGGGACTCCGGGAGATCGAAGCCAAATCGGCCACGACGACCACTTCTCCCTACGGCGAGGAAACAACCCTGTTCCGGCGGCCTGAAGAAAGCGTGGATTCAGCGCGGCACGCCGCCATCCCCACCACAGACGGGCTGGACGATGGACGCAAGCAGATGCACAAGGTGTTCGTCAAAAGCAAGCTCATCGCGGAGGCGGATTTCGACATCTGCTGGCCCGAGGTGGATTTGACCGCCCCACCCACCGAGGTTTGCACGCCGTTCCTCCAGGTCATCACGGACAAGGCGCTGGTCGCGACCGAGGTGGCGCTGAAGTTGATCAGCGATCGAACCCGGCTGCCCTGTCTGCCGTTGGAACGCTACGAGGTGGATTTTGAGCTGGCGCGCTCGTTTCCCGCCGCCCTCTGTCGCCGTTGGTGCATCCTACCGTTCGACCGGATGAGCAAGTCCGTGCTCCTCGCCACCACGAACCCATTCAATCAGCAGGTGATCAGGGAACTGCAAGCCGTCACCAACGACCGGCTGCTGTGGTACCTGGCGTCGCCCGCTGAAATCGCGAAGAACCTGCAGAAAATTTTCCGCTGATATGCGCCCCGTAAAGTCATTTGGCGAACGAATTGCCGACGCGCTGGTCGAGGATGGTCTGTTGTCGAGCCAGCAGGTGGAGGAGTTGCTGGAACAGCAAAAAACCGAAGGCGCCCGCTTCGTTAAACTGGTCACCGAGAAGGCCTACGTCAGCGAGCAAGACCTGACCGTCTGCATGGGGCGGGTATTGAACGTGCCCCCCGTCAACCTGGCGCGCCTGTCCATCCCGGTGGAAGTCGCCGAGCTGTTGCCGCGCGAAGTGGCGCACAACCATCGCGTGCTGCCGGTTTCGCGGGTGGACAACAAGCTGTTTCTGGCGATGGCCGATCCGTTGAACGTGCTGGCCATTGACGACGTCAAGCGCATCACCCGGCTGGAGGTCTTTCCCCTGATCGCGTGCGACAAGGCGATTGCCGAGAAATTCAACGCCCTGGACGCCGCCAAGAGCGGCAGCATGGAGGAGATCCTCCAGGACGCCGCGAACCAGGGCGTGGATGCCGACGGGGAATTTGAAACGGTCCAGGAATCGGTGGAGGAGGTCAATCTCGACCAGCTCGCCGCCTCCAGTGAAGAAGCGCCGGTCATCAAGCTGGCCAACATCATCGTCATGCAGGCCATCAAGGACCGCGCCAGCGACATCCACATCGAACCCTTCGAGAAGGTGCTGCGCCTGCGCTACCGCATTGACGGGTCGCTGGTGGATGCCACGCCGCCGCCCAAGAGCATGCAATTGGCGCTGGCCTCGCGTTTCAAAATCATGGCGAGCCTGGACATCGCCGAACGCCGCCTGCCCCAGGACGGCCGCATGCGGGTGCGCGTCGGCGGCAAGGATTACGATCTGCGCGTTTCCATCATGCCCACCGTCCACGGGGAAAAGATTGTGTTGCGCGTGCTGGACAAGAGCAATCTCTCCGCCAGTCTCGACCGGCTGGGATTGGACCCCGACACCTTCACCCAGTTCAAGCAAGCGGTGGATGCACCGCACGGCCTCATCCTGGTCACGGGACCGACCGGTTCGGGCAAGACCACCACCCTTTACTCGGCGTTGAATGAACTGAACAGCCCCATCTTCAACATCGTCACGGTGGAAGATCCGGTGGAATTCCAGATTCCCGGCATCAACCAGGTCCCGGTCAAAAAGGAAATCGGCCTCACCTTCGCCAACGCCCTGCGCTCCATTCTGCGCCAGGACCCGGACATTGTGATGATCGGCGAAATTCGCGACATGGAAACGGCGGAAATCGCCATCGAAGCCTCCCTGACCGGCCACCAGGTGCTCTCCACGATGCACTGCAATGACGCGCCCGGCGCGATCGCGCGTCTGGACGACATGGGCATCGCCCCGTTCCTGATTTCCTCCTCGGTGATCTTGTCCTGCGCGCAACGCCTGTTGCGTCGCATCTGCCCGCATTGCAAGGAGCCGGTGACTTATCCCGCCAAGATGTTCAATGACCTGCAAATGGACCCCAGCGCCTTCGACGGAGTGACACTGTACCGTGGCCGCGGATGTGATCGGTGCAAGAACACCGGGTATGCCGGCCGGCTGGCGATCATCGAGGCCATGACCGTCACCGACGAGATCCGCAAACTGATCATTGCGCGGGCGAATTCGCGCGAGATCAGCAAGGTGGCCATCAGCCAGGGCATGAAGACGCTGCGCATGGTGGCGCTGGACCGGGCGCGGGAAGGCGCTTCCACCCTCGAACAGGTCATGTTGATGACGTCGGCCCACTGAGCGCCCGACCGCGCCAGATCCGGGCCGGCGTTTGCCTACGCGGCAGCTTCGGACGAGGAAGCGGGAGCGGCGGGCGGAACGTAAGCCTCGATTTTTTCGATGCGATACCGGTGCCTCACCCCGTCCACTTCCACCTCGGTGGCGTCGCCGACCTTCCGGTTGAGCAGGGCCTGGCCGACCGGGGTCAGGTAGCTGATGATGTTCCGGGTCACATCAAAATCCCACGCCCCAAGCACCGTGAACGCTTCCAGGGCATTGGTGTTCAAATCGGTCACCCGCACCAGCGTGCCGATGTTGACCACGTCCGTCTGGACGTTGCTGAAGTCCGTGCCCTGCGCCCGCGCCAACTGGGCCTCCAACTCCCCCTTTCGGCGCATGAGGATTTTCTGCATTTCCTTGGCGGATTTGTACTCATGGTTTTCGCGCAGATCGCCATAGCTGCGGGCGACGGCAATCTCCTTGGAATTGGCCGGGATCTTCTTCTGCACCAGTTCGGCGTATTCCGCGCGCCGCCGCTCCAGACTCTCCCAGGACACGTAGAGCACCCCCTCCTGCTTGTTCGCGGGTTCGCCGGTGATGAGCGATTGCACCGACGGGTGGCGCTTCACAATGCGCGCCAGAAGCGAGCGTTTGTCCATGTCCTCAAACGCGGGTGAAAATTGCAATGCGCGGGTCAGATCCTTGACGACCTCGATGTCGGCCGTGCCCGTCAAATCTGCAATCAATTCCTGATCCGACAGCATGAAGTCGCGCAGGCGGTTGGAGCGCTTCTCGTTGAACTGATCGTGTTCAATGGCGGTCAGCATGGCGCGGAACACTTCCGGGCCGAGAATGTCCGCGTAATCATCGCTGCGTTCCTTGCCGAGCCAGAGCAACAGCTCACTGCCGGCGGCGTGCTGACTGATGAGGCGCGCCAGTGTCTCCTTCAACTCCGGCAGTTGGTTGTTGTGCGCCAGGATGCTGGCAAATTCCTTGCACAGGCGCGCCGGCACCATGTTGAACGCGGTCAGCAGCGTTTCGATCCAACGATCCGGTTGCGCGTCCTTGAAGGATTCCAGGGTCCGGCGGTGCTTGGCCGCCGGCGTCGCCTCCATGACGGCGCCGAATTTGACGCCCTCCTGGTTCCACAGTTGGGTGGCGGTAATTTCATCCGCGGCCGGGGTCAACCCGGCCATCGCCGCCACGTCTTCGCGCACGAAAATGGCCTCCAAAGCCACCGCCGTTTGCGCGCGCAGGTACGCTGGAATGTCAGCGTTCAAGGCGGCGATGATTTCCCGGGCCACCGCGGCCTTATCCTGCAAATCCGCCGCGTTTTTTACCACTTCCGTGGCGGCGGCCAGCCGCGCCTTCAAGCCTTTGGCCGCCTGGAAATCCGCCAGCAGCCGGTCCTGCAGGGAGGTTTCCTGCTCGGTATACACAATCGGCTCGCTCTTCTTGGTGGGCACAATGAAATGGCCGTCCTTCTTCATCTCGGCGCGCACCGTTTCCCACCATTTTTTCCAGTCGTCACGAATGACCTCCGGGACGAGCGCCTGTTGAATCTGGGCCACCGTGGCCTTGCCGTCATAGCTGTTGAGCACAATGCGGATCAGATCCAGATGGTTGAGCGCGGCGATCTTTTGCAACCCCTCCAGGTCCACGGATTTCCGCGCCAAAATGTGGTCTTTCGGAATCGGCTTGAGCGTCTCGGCGGCAAAGGAAAGATTCATCGCGTGGTCGGGCTTGCCCGCAAAATCAATGGTGAAACGCGCGAAAACCGTGTCCACCGTCTTGATCCGGCCGAACCCCCAACTGCGGTGCTCGCAAAACCCGCTGGTGGTCAACCGCACCAGCGGCTCAATCTGACGCCCTTCGATTTTTCCCGCCGCCGCCAACTTCTCAAATTCTTCTTTCATAGTTCGCTTCTTCCTCGCCTGAGTCCCGTTTACCCGCCAACATTAAAAGCCGTGACTGGCCAAAAACCAAGAGAAATTGCGGTTCGCGTCCTCGGTGAACGCCGCCACAGTGCGGATTACACGGAGAAATTGCTCGACCGGGCCCTGGCCCGGACAAAGCTCTCCCCCGCCGATCGGGGTCTGGCTCAGGAACTCGTCGCCGGCATCGTCCGCTGGCAATCCACGCTGGACTGGCTGATTGCCGGCAAGACCCAGGAACGCCAGCAAAAGCCCGGTCTCCAGGATCTGCTGCGCCTGGGTTTGTATCAAATTTTCTGGCTGGACCGCATTCCGGATCATGCCGCCGTCCACGAGACGGTGGCACTGGCACGGCAGCGGGGTTACGGTCGCCAGGCCGGTTTCATCAATGCGGTCTTGCGCAGTTACCTGCGCGCCGCCGCCACCACCCGCGACCGCCTGGCGGAATTGAAAATCCGGAATCCCGCCGTGGGGCTTTCTCACCCCCAATGGCTCGTCACCCGTTGGGAAAAGCAGTTCGGCGCGGACGCCACGCGCCGCCTCCTGGAACTCCACAACACCCCGCCCAGATCCTACGCCCGGATCAACAGCTTGAATTTCGGGCGGGTCCGCGCCACGGCGGGCAGGCCGGCGGACATTGCCACGATCGCTGATTTCCTGGCGCTCTGGCGGGAGGAAAACGTGCAGTACCGTTTTTTCACCCGCGACTGGACTGGGGAAAATCTGGTTTTTGAGCTCCAAGCCCATCCGCCCCTTCCCACCCTCGGCAGCTTTCAGCAAGGCTGGTTCTACATTCAGGACCCCAGCACGCTGCTGGCCGTGCGCGAGTTGGAGCCGCAGCCGGGGGAAACCGTTCTCGACCTGTGCGCCGCCCCGGGCGGCAAAACCACCTACGTCGCCCAGTTGATGAATAACACGGGGCGGATCGTTGCCGCGGATGCCGTCCCCGCGCGCTTGAAACTGGTGGCGGAAAATTGCCGGCGCCTCGGCATAACCTGCTGCGTTGCCTCCTCCCCGGAGGAGGCGCTGGCCGGCCCGTCCCCGGTTTACGATCGCATTCTGGTTGATGCGCCCTGTTCCAACACCGGCGTGTTGCGGCGGCGCGTGGATTTGCGCTGGCGGGTGCGCGCTGCCGAAATCAGCCGCTTGAGCCACCAGCAGAAAACCCTGTTGAGACAAGCCGCGACACATTTGAAATCCGGCGGCCTGCTGGTGTACAGCACCTGCAGTCTCGAACCGGAGGAAAACACGCAGGTTGTCCGGCACTTTCTGAGGACACACCCGGAGTTCAAACTGGAACGCGAACGGCAGTTGCTGCCCTTCGCTGACGGCACGGATGGCGCCTACGTGGCGCGGTTGCGGAAAGGAGGCTCCGCCCCGGGCGACGCGCGCGCCGGACGTCTCCCCGTCACTGCGTCACATTGACGAGGAATTCCAGCAAATCCGCCATGGCCTGCGGCGTGAGCCCGGCTTCCAAGCCCTCCGGCATGATGGATTGTCCCTGACTCTGCATCTTCACAATGTTGGCGCGCGGCAGCACCATTTCCTTTCCGTACGGCAGGTGCAGCGTCAGACTGCCGGCGGTCTGATTCGCCACCAGCCCCAGCCAGCTTTCATCGTCCCTGGTCTCCACCAGGTATGCCGTATATTCCGGGCGCACCTCGGCATTGGGATCAATGATGTTCGTCAGCAGCTTCTCCTTGCCGGTGGTTTTGACCGTGACCAAATCCGGTCCCAGCATAAAGCCCTCACCACTGGCGCGATGGCACGAGCTGCACAGCTGTTCGTAAATTTGGCGGCCATGCCCCGCGTCGCCGGGCAGCGTGAGCGCCGCGGCAAACGCCTCAATCGCCTGCTGCCGGCTCGATTCCTGAGCGGCATGGAGGACGCGTTGCGCGACCTCGCGCACGGCCGGGTCGCGATGTTCCCGCAATTGTTTGACTTGCGGACTGCTGAGCAGCGTGGCGGAAACTGTCCCGGCACTGATCGCCTGGAGCAGGGCCTGCGCGCGCGCGCTCCGGGCGAGCAGGGTCGTGATGGCCTCGGCGCGCACGCGCGCCGGGAGCGTGTTCAGCTTGGACAGCAAATCCATGGCCACCTCCGGGGCGGAAAATTCCCCCAGCGTGTCCACGGCGGCCACCTGGACGGCCAGTGGCTGCCGGGCCTCCAGCAGGCCCGTCAGGAGGGGCCTGGCTTGATCATAACCGAGGTGTACCAGCAACTGGATGGCCGGGACGCGCGTCTCCTCGGCCAGGGTGTGATTGGTGGCGGCACGCCCGGCCAGCGCGAGCAATTGCACAGCCGCCGCCCCGCCGCGCTCGAAGGCCATCCTGGCCCGCGCCATCCCCTCACCCAACGCCTGGGCCATCGCAAACTGCAACGCCGGGTGATCGAGATTCTGAAGAAAGGTCAGCACGGCCTCAATTTCCTGCGGTTGCGCCTGCGCCCCGACGATGCCGGCCAGTTGCCGCAGAAAATCCTGCCCGGCGGCCGCCTGCCGGAACTCCGGGCTGGCCGAAAGGACGGTAAACATTTTTCCGGCGCCCTGCGCCAGCGAAGACAAAACGGCGGCGCGGGTCCAACTGCTGGCCAGATCGCGTCGGACAATCTTCGCAAGCGGCGGCACCTTACCTTCCCCCTTGATTTCGCCCAGCGTGAAAGCCAGTTGATAGCGCACCCGCGCGTCGGGGTCGTCCGCCAGGGCCAGGAACCGCGCCGTCAGCGCGGCGGAGGGCGTGCCCTGGACGAAGAGTGTTTCCGCCAGCTTCAAGCCGTGCTCGCGCACGCCCGGCGCGGGGTCGTCCAGCGCCGCCAGCACGTCACGCTCCTGCAACGCGTGCAATCCCGCCAACGCATACAACGCGTGCAGCCGGGCCAGGGGAAACGCGGCGTGTTGCAGCTCGCGCAACTGCGGCACCGCGGCGGCATCCTGGCGCTCGTAGAGCAGGCGGGAGGCGGTCTCGCGATGCCACGCGTTCGAGTGATTGAGGGTGGCGACCAGTTGCGCCGTGGTGGCGTTGCCGAGCTGCGGCAGCGCGCGCGGAACGAAATGCTCCGGCGCGATGCGATAGATGCGTCCGCGGTCGTTGCCCGAGTTCAGATCGAGCAGTTTTTTGATCGGCTCGGGAATGGACCAGGGATGCTCGATGACCTCGCGGGACATGTCGCACACATACAGACACCCGTCCGGCGCGTTGACGATTTCGACCGGCCGGAACCACAGGTCGGTGGAGGCAATAAATTCTGTCTGCTGCTCGTCCGCCGGCCGTTCCGCGACCAATCCGACTCCGTCGGGTCGCACCTTTTTGCGATGGATCAAATTACTGCCCACGTCCGCAATAAACGCGTCGCCGCGAAACTCCGCCGGCCATGCATCGCCGCGATAAATGGAGATTCCCGTTGCGGAGGTGAAATAACCGGCGCTGCGCCCGCCCCCTTCGATCACGCCCGGAGTGACGCCGGTCACCCGCCATTGCGTCCGGATGACCCGCCATGCCTCTTCGGGACTGCGCCGGTAAACTTCCGCCGCCGGCCCGTCCACCGGAATATCCACCAACGCGCCCGGCAGGTGGTAGAACGGATTGCGGTCCGCATATTTGGCGTCATACATGAACGTCATGATGTGCCGCGAATTGCTGCAGGCAAACTTGCGGCCGTAATCGTCAAAGCACATGCCGTACTGGCCGCCGCCGTTTTCGGGGACCATGGCCAGTGTTCGCGGATCAAAATTAAAATCACGGCCGCGCAGTTCCAGACCGGCCGCACCGCTGTCGTCGCCGCGTTTCACCAATCCGCCGTTGCTGCTGGTTTGGCCGTGGATGCGATTGTCCAGCCCCCAGCGCAGGCAATTCACCAGCGCCTGCACATTCAGTTTTTGGGTCTCCGCCCCATAGCCCGTGAACACGACCTGCCGCACATCCGCCCGGCCGTCGCCATCCGTGTCCTTCAGATAATAGAGGTTGGGCGTGGCGGCCACGAACAGACCGCCGCCATACCAAAACGCCGCCGTTGGCCACGGCAGATCGTCCGCGAAAATTGTGGCTTGATCGTAGCTCCCGTCCCCGTTGGTGTCGGTCAGCATCCGCACCCGTCCCAGGTGCGGCACCACGTCCCGCATCTCCGAGTAATCGCGCATTTCCACGACAAACAGGCGGCCGTTTTCATCAAAGCAGATCTCGATGGGGTCCACCACCAGCGGCTCGGCGGCGACCAGTTGCAGTTCAAATCCCGGCTTCACCTGGAAGGTCCGGCCGGCGTCTTCCGGCGCCACCGGTGGGACGCGCGGCAGATCTTCCGGTTTCAACTCGGGCGGGGCGGCCGGAACCACCAGGGACAACCGGCCCACCATCACGGCAACCAATACGGCGGTGCATCGCATGCCCGCGAAGCTACTATTCCCAACGATGGCAGCTCAACTGCAAAACCTTCCAGAAAGCGGCGGGCGGTCCGCTTCCCGCAACCTCCCGGCCGCGGACGGTGGCGTAAAAACTTGCCCGAACCGGCAAAAGAGGATTGCGCGGCGCGGGCTTCTCCCGTTTGCTGGACTCATGAACGACCACTGTTCCCGCCGCGAGTTTCTCGCCACCTCCGTCCTGGCGTTGACTGGTGCGGCACTGACGGGTTGCGCCACGGGCGCCACCGCCGCCGCCGCCGGACGGATCATTGACATCCACCAACACGCCAGTTACTGGGGGCGGCCCGACGCGGTACTGCTGCAGCACCAGCGCAACATGGGAGTGACGCAAACCATTCTGCTGCCGGCCGGGCGTCCGGTAAATTCGGCCGCGACCCACGGCGGCAAATCCAACGGCCTGCAGGCCGGGTGCGCCGGCAACGAAGCCTGTTACCAGATCGCAAAAGCCCACCCGGGCGCCTATTGGTTCGCAGCCAACGAGGTGCCGGACCTTCCGGAAGCCACGGCGGAAATTGAAGCGTACCTGAAACGCGGCGGGGTGATGATTGCCGAGTCCAAGTTCGGCGTGGACTGTGATTCCTCCGCCATGCAGCGGATCTACCAGCTCGCGCAGCACTACGACGTGCCCGTGCTCATGCATTGGCAGTTCAAAATGTACAACTACGGTTTTGAACGCTTCTACAAAATGCTGGAGAAATACCCGCGCGTGAACTTCATCGGTCACGCGCAAACCTGGTGGGCCAACGTGGACAAAAATCATCACGACCAATCAGTGCTGTATCCCAAAGGGCCGATCACGCCCGGCGGCCTCACGGAAAGGTACCTGGCGGATTATCCCAACATGTACGGCGATCTTTCGGCCGGCTCCGGATTGAACGCCTTGACTCGCGACCCCGACTTCACGCCTGGATTTTTCCAGCGACACCAGGACAAGCTGCTTTACGGCAGCGATTGCAAGGATCACGCCGGCCAGGGGGAGGAATGCCAGGGCGCGCAAACGCTCGCCACCATCCGGAAATATGCGCCCAGCCGGAAAATCGAGCGCAAATTGCTCTACGACAACGCGCAGCGCCTGCTCCGGCTCCGCTAAACCGGCGGCCCGGAGGGAGGCGGCACCGCGGACGGCAGCCGCAACCCCATTCGGTCCGCCACCTGCGTCACGTCCTTGTCGCCGCGGCCCGAAAGATTGACGATGATGATTTTATCCGCCGCCAGTTGCGGCGCCTGCACCAGACACTCGGCTACGGCATGCGCGCTTTCCAACGCAGGGATGACGCCTTCGAGCCGGGCCAGTTTCATGAACGCTTCGAGCGCCTGATCATCCGTGGCGTACCCATACGTCACGCGGTTTTGGTCGTGCAGCCAGGCGTGTTCCGGTCCGACTGCGGCGTAATCCAGACCGGCGCTCACACTGTGGGTGAGTTGAATCTGACCGTGATCGTCCTGTAAAATGTAACTGCGCGTGCCTTGCAGGACGCCGAGCGAGCCACCGTGAAACCGCGCCGCGTGTTGTTCCGGTTTAATGCCCCGACCACCCGCTTCCACCCCGATCATTTTAACGCCGGCGTCTCCGAGGAACGGATAAAACAGGCCGATGGCATTCGAACCGCCGCCAACACAGGCGATGAGCAAATCGGGCAACCGTTTTTCCTTTTCGAGGATTTGCGCGCGGGCTTCGTCGCCAATGACGCGTTGAAAGTTCCGCACCATGACGGGATACGGATGCGCGCCGTAAGCCGTGCCGAGGATGTAATGCGTGTGGCGAATGTTGGTCACCCAATCGCGCATGGCCTCATTCACTGCTTCTTTCAGGGTCTTCTGGCCGGCGTGGACGGGCACCACTTCCGCGCCGAGCATCTGCATGCGATACACGTTGAGGCGTTGCCGTTCACAATCCACGGCGCCCATGTAAATGACGCATTGCAGCCCGAACATGGCGGCCACCGTGGCGGTGGCAACGCCATGTTGGCCCGCACCGGTTTCCGCGATGATCCGGGTCTTGCCCATGCGCCGGGCCAGCAGCACCTGCCCCATCGCGTTGTTGATTTTGTGGGCGCCGGTGTGATTGAGGTCCTCGCGCTTCAGATAAATTTTTGCGCCGCGCAGTTCGCGGGTGAGCCGTTCGGCGAAATACAGCGGTGACGGACGACCGATAAAATCCGTGAGGTAATAGGCAAGCTCGCGCTGAAAATCTGGATCATGTTGGGCACGAAAGTATTCGGCTTCCAGCTCCTGCAACGGGTGCATCAACGTCTCGGGCACGTACCGACCGCCATAAGGACCAAAATGGCCCTGGGCGTCGGGTAAATTATCGGCGACAACAGCGCTCATGACGGCAATTCTCACGCAACGGAGCAGAGAGGCAAAGGGAATTATTTTCTGAAAGCTCCTGTGCCATGCACCACATCGCCGGTTTCGCGTTCAACGGGCTGGTGATGGATGCTCTGTCTCTCCCCGCCGGGTGGGGGGGCCGGCAGGCCGGGAGGCGGCGCTACTTCATCTGCGCTTGGCGTGGTAAACCGGACTGCGCTGGTCGGCAGGTTGGCCGTTCCTCCCAAACCCGAGGAGGTCGCCCGCTCCCGGTCACAGCGGCCGACCACCGCTTTCAGGTGGAAAAACGGGCAAGTTTAGAATCGCCAGCGCGGTGCGTACCGCGCAAAGTATCGTCGTGCCCGTGAAATTCATCAGGCAATGGTTGATCTCAGCGGTTGTCATGTTTTCAATTGCCCATGCAAAACCGGAGTTGTCGGCGGATCAAACCGCCCAGGTGGACGCGATCTTTGCGCCGTTTAATCAGAAAGCCGGTCCGGGCGCCAGTGTGGGAATCGTGCGCGCGGGCCGGATGGTATTCGCCAAGGGTTATGGCCTGGCGGATTTGACATTGCGCACGCCCAACACGCCCGAAACCAACTTCCGCCTCGCCTCGGTCAGCAAACAATTCACGGCACTGGCCGTGCTGATGTTGCGCGAGCGTGGCAAGCTGACGCTTGGGGAAACCCTGCCCGCTTTTTTTGCAGAATTCCCCGCGTTTGGCCAGGCGATTACCGTGCGCCAACTGTTAACGCACAGCTCGGGATTGTTGGACTATGAAGATCTGATTCCGCCGGGCACGACGCTGCCGGTGCTGGATCAGGACGTCTTGCGCCTCATCATTCAAGACGGGCGGACGAATCGCGTGCCGACCTATTTCCCGCCCGGAACGCAATACCGCTACAGCAACACAGCGTATTCGCTGTTGGCGTTGATCGTGCAGGCGCGGTCGGGGCAGACGTTCGCGCGGTTTTTGCGCGATAACATTTTTCAACCGTTGGGCATGAGCAACACGCTGGCCTACGAAGCCGGCAGTTCACGCGTATCGCAGCGGGCCTTCGGACATCGGTGGGACGGGACGAACTGGGAACGCGCGGATCAAAGCCTGACCAGTTCGGTGCTGGGCGATGGCGGCATTTATTCCTCGCTCCAGGACTTGTTCAAATGGGATCAGGCGCTTTATACGACGAACCTGGTCAGCGCCGCCACGCGTGAGGAAGCGTTCACGCCGCATATCGCCACGGATAAACCGGGCAAGAGCTACGGGTATGGCTGGTATTTGACGGAATACCGCGGCAGCAAACAAATCTGGCACAGCGGCGAAACCATTGGTTTTCGCACGCGTTTGGTGCGGATACCGGAACAGCAATTGACCGTAATTATTTTGAGCAACCGCTCGGATCAGCAACTGGCGCCGTATGCCGACAAAGTCATTGACCTGATGCTCTCGAACCCCTGAAATGGAGGGCGCAATTTTAATTTCCGCTCCGACACCCGCGTTCCTCATGAACCGTTGACGCATGAAAAACCTCGTCATTGGCATCCTGCTGGCCGCGTTGCTGGCCACGGCCGGGCTGCTGTTCCAGGCGCGCCGCCAGGTCAAACAAGGGGAGGACCGGCTGAGCCGGCTGCAGCACGAAGCGGCCGCCGCCACCGCCGCTGCGGCGGAAGCGGAGGCGCACAGCCGCCACCTGGGACAATCCCTGGAACAGGCACAACAGGAGTCCCTCGCCAATGCCAGCGCCGCCGCGCGGTTGATGCGGGAACTGACCAATCGGACGGAGACTGAAACCGCAGCGACAGAAGCGCCGGCCCCGGAGTCCACCAACCAATTCGCCAGTGCGATTGGGGATATGTTGAAAAATTCGGAGACGCGCGATTTGATCAGGAGCCACCAAAAGGCAGTCATGGGCAGCCTGGTGGACAAGAGCTACGCCGAATTCTTCAAAAGCATGAATCTCACCCCGGAACAGGCCGGCACCCTGAAGGACTTGATTCTGAACAAAATGCTGGCCGGAGCGGAGCTGGGTCTGCAATCGCTCAGTGGTGAAATGACGCCAGCGGAGCGCACCGCGCAAGCCCAACGGCTCCAGGAGGACCAGGCGGCGATCAACGAACAAATCAAGACGCTGCTGGGTGAGGACAATTATGCGGTCTTTCAGGATTACGAAAAATCCATTCCCGACCGCATGGCCGTGGACCAGTTCAAGGCGCAGTTGGGCGATGCGCAGGCGCTGAATCCCGGTCAGGAGCAGCTGCTGATGGCGGCCCTGACCGAGGAGCGGCGCAACTTCCACTTCACCACGGATTTCAACGACCAGAACAACTATTCCGAGGACCTTCTGACCAAATTCAACGAGGCGAACGTGAATCAATATGTTTCCGAATTGGACCAGCTCAACCAGCGTTACCTGGAGCGCGCGCAAAGCATCCTCTCCCCGGCGCAGTTCGAAGCCTACGCCAGCTCCCTCAAGGCCCAGCGGGAAATGACGCGCCTGGGACTGCAGATGGCCGTCCAGATGTTCGGTCGAAAACCCTGACGCTTTCAGCGCGGCGGCGGCACGCGCACATCCAGCAGCGGATAGTCCCGCCAGTTCACGTCGTCAAAGTGCCACCACTCCGTGGACAAACCGCTGAAACCGTGCCGCGTCATTACCTGTTCCAGCAATGCGCGGTTGGCCCGCAGGCCGGCCGGCAGGTCGGTGAAATGGCGATGCGCCCGCTCCGTAAAGTCGTCAAACGGCGTGGGCATGGGCAGTTCCGCCCCGTCGGCCAGGCGGATCAGCGTGAGGTCCACGGCGGCGCCGCGATTGTGGCGCGAGCCTTTCCGCGGATCCGCCACGTAGTCGGGGTCGGGATACACGGCCCACATTTGGCGCTGCACGGAGAGCGGGCGGTAAGCATCAAAGATTTTCAGGCCGTATCCCAGCGGGGCCAGCTCGGCCTGCACCGCCTTCAGCTTGGCCACCACGGATCGCCGCAAATAAGCGCCGGCCGTCGGATACAAGACCTGTCCGGTGAAATTGTTGGTCGTCGCGTAGCGGATGTCCAAAACGATGTCGGGAATGGCTTGTTGCACATCGACCAGATCGGCGGGTGCCAGGGGGGTGACGCAACCGGCCCCCATCAACCCGAGGCCCAGCAACGGAACGATCAGGCGGTGAAACTTCATGCGCGGCCCGCAGTCAAATTCAGGCGCCGGCCGGCGGCGCGCCGGCGGGAGCGGCCGATCCCGGTCCGGGTGGCAGCACGGAGCGGGCGGCCAGAAACGCCTTCAGTTCCGCCGCCGCTTTGCCGCCGAACCCGGGCACGGCGGCGATCTGCTCCACGGTCGCAATTCTGAGCCGCTGCACCGAACCGAATTTTTTCAGCAGCGCCGCTTTGCGTTGTTCGCCGATGCCGGGGAATTCATCGAGCAGGCTCTCGGAAATTTTTTTGAGCCGCAGCTGGGCATTGTAGGAATTGGCGACCCGATGTGATTCATCCCGGATGCGTTGCAGCAGCTTCACGGCGGGATGATCCAGCCCGAGCCGCAACGGAAGGGTTTCGCCGGGCCGGTAAATGTCCTCGAACTCCTTGGCCAGACCGATGATCGGAATGTGCGGCAGCCCGAGCTTCACCAGTTCCTGCGTGGCCGCGTGCAACTGGCCCTTGCCCCCGTCCACCAGGATCAAATCCGGCAGGGTCGCGGCGGGTGCGGACGGATGGTCCGGCGATGTTTCCGCAGGCGGCTGGTTGGCCGCCGCCCGGCGCGGGGTGCGGAGCTGCCGTTTCACCCGGCGACTGGTCGCCGCCACCAGTTGCTGCAGTTCGGCAACAATCCGGACGCCACCCTCGGCCTCGGCGCCCTCTGGCGGCGCGGCGGGCGGGTGCGGGCGGGCCTCGTCGAGGAGCCGTTTGTAGCGCCGGCGAATCACCTCGGCCATGCTGGCAAAATCGTCCTGTCCCACGACCGATTTGATTTTGAAGCGCCGGTAATTTGCGCGATCGGGGCGGCCGTTTTTGAAACTGACCAGCGAAGCCACCTTGAACGTGCCGCTGATGTTGGAAATGTCGAACCCTTCGATCCGCTGCGGCGGCCGGGGCAGCCCCAGCACCCGGGCGAGCGCCTGCAAATCCGCCTCGGGTTGGAGGGCCAGCGGCAGCGAGTAGGGCACGCGGGCAAACGACTTCCCCGGCTTCGTTGTGCGTTCGAGGTCCTGGAGCAGATCGCGCAACTCCGCCGCGCGCTCGAACTCCTGCGCCAGCGCGGCCCGCCGCATCCCCGCCTCCAGCTCCGCCTTCATGTCCGCGCACTGGCCCGCCAGAAAATCACACGCGGCGCGCACCTGTTCGAGATACTGCTCGCGCGTGACGTTCCCGACGCACGGCGCGGTGCAGTATTTCAAATGGGCATACAGGCAATGCTTGTAGTCCGCGGCGTCCGGCGTGAACGCCCGGCAGCCGCGCAGATTAAATTGCCGCCGCACCAGCGCCAGCGTGTTGCGCGCCGCGGTCGAATTGACAAAGGGACCGAAGTAGCGCGCGCCGTCGTCCTTTTTCAAACGCGTGAACACGAAATTGGGAATCGGATCGTTGAGGTTCACCTTCAGCAGCAGAAAGTGCTTGTCATCGCGCAGGCTGACGTTGAAGCGCGGATGAAACTCCTTGATGAGCTTGCTTTCCAACAACAGCGCCTCGGGCTCGCTGCGCACCACGTGCACGTCAAAGTCATGAATGGCCTCCACCAGCGCGTTGAATTTCAAATCCCAGCCCAGCCGGCGCGAGGGATGAAAATACTGGCCGACACGCCGGCGCAGGTCGCGCGCCTTGCCCACATAAATCACCGTGCCGAACCGATCCTTGTGCAGATACACGCCCGGGCGATGCGGCACCTGGCGGAGTTTGCTGCGGATGTGTTCGGAAACCTGCACGCCCAGAAATTAGAAGCGGAACCCCCGGCTGACAAGGCCGCGTCCCCGTCCGCCGGCCCGGTCACGCCGGCTCCTGCTGCGTCAAACAATGCAGCGAGCCAAAGCCCCAGACCAGGTCCACCGCATGAATCCCGACCACCGGACGATCCTTGAACAGCTCCCCCAGAATCCCCAGCGCCACGCGATCCTGCGGATCGTTGAACGTCGGCACGAGGACTTGCGCATTGCTGATGTAAAAATTCGCGTAGCTCGCCGGCAGCCGCACCCCGTCGCACCACAACGGCGCCGGCATGGGCAGCGCCACCACCTCGGGCCTCGTTCCGTCCTCCAGCCGGAATTCCTGCACGCGCTCCCAATTCTCCGCCAGCGGCCGGTAGTTTTCATCGCGGCGGTTGGTTTCCCGGATCAACACCAGCGTCCTCCGATCCGTGAACCGGCAGATGTCGTCAATGTGGCCGTGCGTGTCGTCGCCCACCGGACCGCGCCGCAACCACAGCACGTTGGACACGCCCAGATACTTCCGGAACGTCGCCGCGTAATCCGCCCGGGTCATGCCCGGATTGCGCACCTGGATCGTCGGATGCTGATAACACTCCTCGGTGGTGATCAGCGTGCCCGCACCGTTCAATTCGATGCCGCCCCCCTCCATCACGAACGGCCGCCCCTGCCAGCGCGCGTCAAAGAGCGGACGCTTCAGGAACGTGGCCGCCGTCTCGGGCACGCGCGTGTCCAGCTTCCAATTGTTGTATTTGGCCCAGCCGTTGAAATGAAAATGCACGATGGCTTTGTCCCGCCGCCGCCCGCGCCGGCGCACCACGTGAATCGGACCACTGTCCCGCGTCCATCCGCGATTGGTCCGGTGCATGACAAAGTGGACGCGTTTCAAATCGGCATGGGCACGCCGCAGGTGGCTCGTGGCGTATTCCGCCTCGGCCGGGTGCCGCACCAGAATGCACACCGCCTCGCCAGCCGTGAGCTTGCGCACCATCTCGCCATACACCCAGCGGACCGCCCCGATTTTGCCCGGCCAATCCGAGGCGTTGTGCGGCCACCCGATCCAGGTGGCGCGGTGCGGCGTCCATTCCGCCGGCATGAAATAACCCAGCTCGTGCGGCGTGGGTGATGATGAGGGCTGCGTGACTGCCATAGCGTTGCGCAGGATAGGCCATGCGGCCCGGTTGTCCAAGCGCTACTCGCCCGCCACCGCGCTCCTGCATGGACCGCGGCCGCCCGGCAGACACCCCCCGCCTTTCCCCGTGACGTCCGGCGGAAGTTTTGGCATCTATGGGGCGTGGACAAGCTCACGGCAGCCGAAATCAACGCCGCGGTTCGGACGGTTCCGGATTGGACCAGACGGGGGGCGCGCCTCTCCCGAACATTTGTTTTCCGGGACTTCCGCGGGGCCATGCAGTTTGTCCGCGCCGTCGCCCGCCGCGCCGAGCAGGCGGCGCATCATCCGGACATTCTGATCCGCTGGAACAAGGTGCGGCTCACACTGACCACCCACGATGCGGGAGGTTTGACGCGGAAAGATTTTGCGCTGGCCCGGAAACTTGACCGGCTTTGATCCATGCCCGCCGACGTCCAGGCCCTCTTCAAAAAGCACTTCGGCCAGGCGCCCACGCACCTCGTCCAGGCGCCCGGCCGCCTGGAGGTGCTGGGCAACCACACGGACTACAACCACGGCCTCGTCCTGTCCGTGGCGGTGGACAAATACATCTTTCTGGCGGCCTCCCCGCGCACGGACGGCAAGGTGGCACTGGTGTCCTCCGCGTTTGCCCGGCCGGAACTCTTTTCCCTCAGCGACATCCGCCCCGATCCGGCGGCCGCGTGGGCGAACTATGTGAAAGGCGTGCTGGTGCAGCTCCAGAAGCGCCGCGTCAATTTTTCAGGCTTCAACGCCGCCATTCACAGTACCCTGCCGATGGGCGCGGGCTTGAGCAGTTCGGCGGCGCTCGAGGTGGCCACGGCCCTTGCCGTGCGGCGGCTGTCGCCGTTTACGTTGACCGCCACCGGGCTGGGCCCGCCGCCCCGGCCGGACCCGCGGGGGCAGTTGCCCCCGTTGACGCCGGCCGAACGGATGGCTCTGGCGCAACTGTGCCGCGCCGCCGAGAATGAGTTCGTCGGCGTGCCCTGCGGCATTCTTGATCAAGTCTCCTCGCTGTGCGGCAAACCGGCGCAGGTGATGGAAATTGATTGCGCGGCGCTCACCGTCGGGTACGCGCCGGTGCCGGGCGCGGTGCTGGTGGTGTGCCCATCCCTGACGCAACACGCGCTGGCCGGCGGTGAGTACAAGGAATTGCGCGAACAGTGCGCGGCGGCGGCGCGCCAGCTGGGGGCAAAATTCCTGCGCACGGTGGAATTGAAGCAGGTGCAGGCGAACAAAGCGCGGCTGACCCAGCGCGAGTTCGAGTGCGCGCACCATGTGGTGGGAGAAATCGCGCGGGTGGTGGCCGCGGAACGGGCCTTGCGCGCCGGCGACCTGGAACAATTCGGACAATACCTGTTCCAGAGTCACGAAAGTTCGCGCGATTTTCTGCGCAACAGCACCCCGGAACTCGATCTGCTCGTGCGCCTGGCGCGGCACCATCCCGCCTGCCTCGGCGCGCGGTTGACCGGCGGCGGCTTTGGCGGCGCGACCATCAATCTCGTGCAGCATCACGCCGTTGCCGGTTTCATGGCCCACATGATGGCGCAGTACGAAAAATCCACCGGATTAAAAATGACCCCGCTGGTTTGCCAGGTGGTGGGCGGGGCGAACTGATCTGAAACGATGCCCATTTTTCGCGAGTGCCAACGTTGCGCCGCCTGCTGCCGCTGGCCGGGACAAGTGCGCCTGACCGGGGAGGAAATCACGCGCATCGCCGCCTTCCTGAAACTCGCCCCCGACGAGTTCATCCAGCGCCACACCCGGTTGCGCTCCGACCGCCGCGGGCTGGTCCTGGAGGAAAAGCCGGACGGCGCGTGCATTTTTCTCGAGGACGGGGCCTGCGCCATTCAGCCGGTCAAGCCCCAGCAATGCCGCGATTTTCCCAACCTCTGGCAGTACCCGGGCGCCGACCAGTTCTGTCACGCGATTCCGCGCGAGGTGGAGGAGGCGGAATACGTGCGGCTGGTGGCCGCCGCCACCCGGCGCCCTCCGGCGGAGGTGCGCGCATGGCTGCAACGTCAGGCCCGCGCCGCCGCCGGCTAACCTCCGGCCCGCGCCGGTCGTGACACAAGGATCATCCCCGTGGTCAGCGGATGGCCGGCAAGGAATTGCGCCGCGCTCATGCGGCGGCCGCCCTCGCGTTGAAGTTCGGTGATGCGCAAGGCCTCCGCGCCGCAACCGATCACCAGGCCGTTGCGATCCGCCGCGAGCACCGCTCCGGGGGCGCCCGGTTGCCGCACCACTTCCGCCCGCCATAGTTTCAACAGCATCGGGGCCGCCCCCGTCGGAAGGTGGGTGAAGGCGCCCGGCCAGGGGGTGAAGGCGCGAATGCGGTTCCAGAGGACGCGCGCCGGTTGCGTCCAGTCCAGACGGCCGTCCTCCTTTTTGATCCGGGTGCAGTGCGTGGCCAGTTCGTGCTGCTGCGGACGCAACGGGATGCTTCCGGCAACGTAGCCCGGAATCGTTTCCACCAGCAACTCCGCGCCCAGTTGCGCCAGGCGCGCCTGCAACGTCGCCGCATCGTCCCCGGGATGAATCGGCGTCGCGCGCTGGGTCAGAATATCGCCCGTGTCCAGTCCGGCATCCATTTTCATGATGGTCACGCCCGTCTCGGTTTCGTCGTTCAACAGCGCGGATTGGATCGGTGCCGCGCCCCGGTACCGGGGCAGCAGGGAAGTATGCACGTTCAGACAACCGAAGCGCGGCAGCGCGAGGATGGCCGGGGGGAGGAGCTGTCCAAACGCCGCCACGACGATCAGGTCCGGAGCCGCCTCCCGGAGCTGCGCGAGAAAGGCGGCCTCCCGCACCCGATCGGGCTGGCGCACCGGCACCTGCGCGGACAACGCCAGGGCCTTGACGGGTGACGCCTGGAGTTTCAGCGTCCGCCCCTTGGGGCGGTCGGGTTGCGTCACCACGGCCACGAGTTGGAATTCCGGCTCTTGCAACAGCGCCGCCAGGCTGGTGGCCGCCAGTTCCGGCGTGCCCATGAAAATGATGCGTAACGAGGCCATGGCCGCGTCCGTCCGCCGCTTACTTCATGACCCGGTCAATGCGCGCCAGAATATCACGCAGCACCTTGGTCGGCGGCTGGGTGGAGTCAATGCGATGAATCTTCTTCGCTCCGTAGTACTTCAGCACCGGCTTGGTTTCGCGCTCATACACCTTGAGCCGGTGGCGGATGACATCCAGGTTCGCATCGTCGAGCCGGTTTTCCTTGAGGGCGCGGCGTTGCAGCCGCTGCACCAGCCGGTCGAAATTGGCGCAATGCAGATAAAGGATTGCCCGCACCTCCAACGTCGTGTCGAGCATCTCCGCCTGCGGCAAATTTCGCGGGATCCCGTCCAGAACCAGGACGTCGTTCCCGGGGTTGAACCGCCCGATGCGCTCGCTGTTCTGGATGAACTGCCGCCACAATTTGACGGTGGGTTCGTCCGGCACCAGCTGGCCGCGGCTGGTGTACTCGATGAACACCCTGGCGAGCGGGTTGGCCGCGCTGAGCGAACGGAAGACGTCACCGCAGGCGCAGTGAAAAAAATTGGGGATGGTCCCGAGAATCTTGCCTTGCGTGCCTTTGCCGGACCCGGGCGCGCCGAACAACAGAATGGTCTGGTATTTCATGATGCACTGGGACGTCCGTTCCCGTTCAAGCGTCCCTGGGTTTGAGTTGGATTTCCTGAATGTCGCTGAACGCCACCTGCACTTCCTGCGTCGCGCCGCCTTTGAGCACCTCCAGGTGCAGGTCGCTGGCGGCAATGCGCGTAATCCGGTTGGCCACATACTCGCCCCGGCCGGATTTCACGACCAGGACGGTGTCCTTGTCACTGCCGCGGCGCACCGCCTGAAAGAACGTCGAAAACTTGGTTTCAATGAAGCGGCGGTTGAAGGTGAACTGGCCGCGCTTGAAGCTCTGCACGGCGGCGGCGCTCGTGTGGTCCGGAGCGGCGCTGGCGACGGCGGCGGCGTCCGCATGGGCCGCCGAGGGCAGGGCGATCGCCACGGCCTCCGCCGGGGCGACTTCCTCCTCCTCCGCATGGGCGGGCAGTTTGGTGGGCAGGCACAGAAAAATCACCGGGGCAATCACGGGCGCCACGGCGGCCAGGCCGCAGACCAGGGCGGGCGCATACGCCCGCACAACGGAAATTTCATACGCGCCGTAAAGATTTGCCGCGTACAGCAGCAGCAGACAAACCAGGCCCACCGGCGATTTGGCCAGCGCGCCCAGCAGCGAACCCTTCTCGGGGCGTTCCAGCCGGGAGACGGGTTTGATTTCCACCTGGGTTTTCTTGATGACCTCCTCCTCGGGAATTTCAATGTACGGCTCCACGAAAGCGGCGAGCTTCTTGTCGTTGCTGTTGGCGGCCATGGTTTGCAGCTGCTTGAGGGTGTCTTGCGACATCCGGCCCCAACTCAAATTCGTGTAAACTCCCTCGGCGCGCAGTTGCAGGTAGGCCGGGGTTTTTTGAATGATCTCTCCGGTGAATTTGAGCCCGTCGGTACACTCAATCGTAAGCGGCGCCGCCGAAAGCGCCATGGCCGCCCAGATTCCTGACACCAACACGGCTGATTTGGATAACTTCACCACGATTTCCTAGCAAATGCGGGCGGCCCAAGGAAAGCAAAAATGCCGGCCCCCGCGTGCCGGCACTCAATGCGCCGCGCCAATGGTCGCGGCCAGCTCCTCAATCACCCAGTTCCGGCGTTGGGCGGCGAGGAGGTCGGCGGCGGCGCCATGCTGCCAGACCGCGCAGCCGATCGCCCGTTCGACATCCCGCTGCCGTTCCGGTTGCGCCAGCAGCCCGGCCAGAAATCCCGCCAAAACGTCGCCCGCACCGCCCTGGGCCAGATGCGGATTGCCGGAGGAGTTGACGAAAATTGTGCCGGTATCGCGCCCGATCAGGGTCTGCCTCCCCTTCAACACCACCCACGCCCGGCCGTGGTGGCGGGCGAGCTGCCGCACCGCCCCCACGCGATCCTGCTGCACCTGGTCCCGCGGACACTTCAGCAGACGCGCGGCTTCGCCCGGATGCGGAGTCAGCACGCGCACCGCCCCCGTGGGTGGCGGCGTGCCCTCCAGCCAATCCAGCGCGCTGGCGTCCACGATCAACGGCACCGGCAGCTCCCGCCACCAGCGCCGCACCAAGGCAATGATTTCCTCCGGCACCGTCGGCGCGGCGAGTCCCGGCCCGACCAGGACAGCGGTGAAATGACCGGGCTTTAATTCCGCAACTCGTCCGGTGCGCACCATGGCCGCCTGCAACTGGGACGCCACCGGCACATACACGTCGGGTTGTGTCCACAGCGTCACCAAGCCCGGCTGGGCGCGTTGCGCGCCCCGGGTCGCCAGCACCGCGGCTCCGTGGTAACCGGCACTGCCCGCGACAACCAGCAAATGCCCAAACATCCCCTTGTGCCCATCCACTGGCCGGGGGGGCGGGAAGTTGGAAAAATCCCGCGACAGCGTCCACTGCAGTTCGGCACGGTACGGACACGGGATCAGGCCGACTTCGGCCGCCACCTCCAAGCGACCGACGTAATCTCCGGCTTCGGCCCGCAACAGCCCCTGCTTGGGAGCGCCGACGGTCAGCGTCAATGCCGCGCGAATGGCGGCCCCGGCCGGTTTCCCGGTGTCGGCATCCAGGCCAGAGGGCACGTCCACCGCCAGCACCGGCACTGCGGCGGCGTTGAGGCGGTTGATGAACCGACACCAATCGGCGTTCAGCGGCCGGTTCAAGCCGATGCCAAACAGGCCGTCCACAATCCAGGCTGGTTGTTGGGCCAGGGCCGCTTCCAGCCGCGGCAAATCCGCCCCCGGCGAGGTGACGTCGAGCCACAGGATCCGGCGTCCCGGAAGCTGTTCCCTCGCGGCTCGGACATCAGCGCCATTGTGACCTTTGCCGGCGAGCAGCAGGACGGTTTCCTCCTCGCGGACCAGGGAAGTGACGCGCTGGGCGACACGCGCGCCAACCTGTCGGATCACCTCCGGGGCGGTGGTTCCAGCGGCCCAGGTGGCCTGTTCCCATTCCCGCATCTGCGCAACGCTGATGATTGGCACGGACATGGCGGCAGCTTACTACAAGCGCCGGCGGCACAAAACAGAAACCCTCACCGGATCGGTGAGGGTTTCGGCGGAGAAACTGTCGGGGGGTCAGAGGGACCAACCCTTGCGATATTGCCGTTTCACAAACTGCATCGCTTCCGGCGCGTTGGTGGCGCGCATGCCCGGGCCGTCCCACTCGAGCTTCCGGCCGGTCCGCATTGCCACGCAGCCCAGCAGAATGATCTCGGTGAGATACGCGGCGATGTCGAAGTTGGAATACGGCACGGGGCCGCCCTTGCAACCCGCAATCCATTCCAGATGCTGCCGTTTGTCGGCGTCCCCCTCAAAGGCGTTCCGCGGAATCCGCTGTGGCACCGCCTTCACGGCGTCGTGGTTCTTCCCTTCGGTCAGCTCCTTTTCACCCTTCATCTGGATGAAGAAGCGCGCGCCGTAGTCGTCGGGGGAGAAGATCTTGCCCTTTTCACCAATCAGCAAGCAGCCGCTGCCGGGAATCGACCCCATCATCTCTTCAATTTCGCGGGTGAGTTCCTGCGGCGGCTTGTTGTTGCCGTCGTGATTGTACGGATCCCCCGGCTTGGGATTGCCGCCGTCATACCACCAGAAATTGACCGGGTCCAGCCCCTCCCGCGCCGGGAAGAGGAAGCGAATCTTCGATTTCAGCGGGTACGTCTCCTTGTTCATGGGGGAGGTTTCCGCCTCGATTTCGCTCGGGTAACCGAGCTTCAATGCCCGGAACGGCATGTTGGCCGTGTGGCACGCCATGTCGCCCAAAGCGCCCGTGCCAAAATCCTGCCAGCCGCGCCAGGCGAACGGATGATAAACCTTGCTCTTGAACGGACGAAACGGCGCGACGCCCAGCCACTCATCCCAGTGCAACGTGCCGGGCACCGGATCGCTCCCCGGCGGACGATCCATGCCCTGCGGCCAGACCGGACGATTGCTCCAGACATGCACCTGATGCACCTGGCCGATCAGCCCGGCCTGGACCAGTTCCACCGTGCGCCGCAACCCGTCTTCGGCGCTGCCTTGATTGCCCATCTGCGTGGTCACGCCGTAGTCCTTGGCCAGTTTCCGCATGAGCCGCGCCTCGTACACCGTTTGCACCAGCGGTTTCTGGCAATAAACATGTTTCCCCAGCTTCATGGCGGTGGCCGCCACAATCGCGTGCATGTGATCCGGCGTGGAAACAATGACCGCGTCCAGCGATTTCTCCTGGTCAAACATCTGCCGCCAGTCGGTGTAAATCCGGGCGCGCGGATATTTTTGTCTCCGGCTGTTCAGCGTGTCTTCATCCACGTCACAAAGCGCAACGATGTTTTCGGAGGCGCAGTGATCGGTGTCACTGGACCCCTTGCCGCCGGCCCCGACGACACCGATGTTTAACTTTTCATTGGCGGAAACCCGGCGCGGCTGCGGGCGGCTGAGACAGCCGGTCATCAGGGCCGCACTGGTCAACGCGGTTGAGGCGATGAATTGACGACGTGTAAATTTTGTTACTGGCATACGTGCTGGGTAATCCAGCGACCATCGAAGCACAAGAAAATTCTTTTTGGAAAATTGTATCCTGCCGGTCCGAACCCGCCAGGACTGATGCCCTCGCCGGCGGGACCGCGGGGTCGTTCGTTTCCCCCGCCGTTCGTCCGGACAACCGGATGTCCGACGGGGACGGCGGCGCCCACGCCCCAGTCTTCCCCGAGCCAAGGCGAACAGGAGGAAGTTCAATGCCTTTAACGCAAAGACGCCAGGCAGCAAAGACGCAAAGCGTATCCTCAGTCCAGCACCAGAGATGCACCATCTTTGTAGATTGTCGAGCCGTTCCGGTCACCAACTCCGACGGAGCGACATGATCCTGCTCGGGCGGATGTCGCCCTCGGACGGGGCTTGATTCGTGGGTCGAACACCGGACTGCAAATAAGTCAGCCCTGACGGGCTTGCTTTGCTTTTTGGTGTAGCGTCGGCCATCCCTGGCTGACGTGGAGCCGGGCTTCCAGCCCGGCAGAAGGAGGCTTGCGCAGAAACGGCACGATCCGGCCCGCGCACGTCAATGATCTCAATGCCGGGGACCGGGCATCCGACGCCCTCTTCCGGTCCTGGAGGGTGGTTTCGTCGGAATTGTTTTCCGGCGCGGCGCGGGCTGGTGGGGTGCCGCAGAATGGAGCGCAATCAATCAAGCCTGGATTGTTGGAGGCCACCGCTGTGCGCAGGACGGCGGCCCTTTGGGGGTGGAACTCCAGGGGGTCACGCCCGCACCCGGGCCAGGGCGTGGCGCTGCTCGTAAACCTTCGTGAACGCACGCGCAATGTCGTCCATGTCCGCGCGGGTGCCGAGGAAGAGGTTCTGCTCCAGCCACGCCCCCTGTTCGTTACAGATCCGCTCGCAGTTCGGGCAGCGCACCCGGGCGAAGTTCAGTTTTTTTCGCTCCGCCGGGAGATACGGACCAAAGGCCTTGTTGCGAAACAACGGTTGCCGATACAGCGGCAGGGGATAGCCGCCGGAAACGGGGATGCCTTCCGCCGCCAGCGCCTGGAGCACCGCCGCACGCGGCGCGCCGAACGTCGCCGCGTCAATCCGGAGCAGGAACAGATGATGACTGTGTCGCGTGGTGGCCGCAGGGCGTTGTTGCGGATGAAGTCCGGGAATCTGGCGCAACTGGGCGGCGAGGTATTGACCGTTCCGATCGCGGGTGGCCGTTTGCGCTTCCAAGCGGTCCAATTGCGCGTTCAACACCGCCCCCTGAAATTCACCCAGCCGGTAGTTCGCCGACATGACATGGTGCTCGTACCAGACCCCGCCGGGGATGCGTCCGCAGTTGTGAATCGAACGGCACGCCTCGGCGAGTTGATCGTCGTTGGTCGTGATGATGCCGCCTTCGCCGGCGGTGAGGTTTTTGGAGGATTGAAACGAGAACGAGCCCAGGTGGCCGAGGCTGCCGGCGGGTCGGGTTTTGTAGCGGGCGCCGTGGGCGTGCGCGGCGTCCTCAATCACCACCAGCCGGTGCCTCCGCGCGAGGGCCATGATTCCATCCATGTCCGCGGGTTGCCCGGCAAAATGCACCGGCACAATGGCGCGGGTGCGCGGGGTGATCGCCGCGGCCGCGGCCTGCGGATCGAGGTTGAAGGTCGCCAGCTCAATGTCGGCAAACACGGGCACCAGGTTCGCCTCCACCACGGCTGTCGCCGTGGCGAGAAAGGTGTAGGGCGGCACGATGACTTCGGCGCCGGCTTCCAGTCCGGCGGCCAGGAGCGCGATGCGCAGGGACACCGTGCCATTGACCACCCCGATGGCGTGCCGGCACCCGTGCATCGCCGCGAAACGACGCTCGAACTCCGCCACTTCCGGTCCCTGCAGCTTGCCCCATTTGCCGCGGCGCAACGTGCGCAGCAGCCGTTGGGCTTCAGACCGGCCAAACACCGGCCAGGCCGGAAACGGCCGCCGCCGGATTTTGGGGCCGCCGAACAAGGCCAGCTGGGTGTGGGTCGCGAGGCGCAAGGTTTTCATGGTTCAGGATGTCGGGAACGCAGTGTACTCAAAACCAGCCACTTGTCCCGCGCCAAAATGCGGCGACGGGGAAGGCCTCCGCCAGAACATGGCTTCCATCCCGACCGCCGCCCCGTTGCCTGATCACCCGGCATGTGATCTCCTTCAGTGCGGTTCACGGGTCCAGGTCTGAAACAGGTTCTGGATGATGGCGTGCTTGGCCGGATGTTTGTCGGCGTATTGGTGGCAGTAAACCAGGACGCCATCCGCATGGGTCCGCCCCAGCTGCATGACGTGTTCCACATATTCGGGGGTGGAATCCCCCAGCCGTGAATGAGCCGTGGCGTACACGTCCACCAGCACCGGCATGGTCGGGCCGAACAGTTCCCGGAGCCGCGCCACCTCCGCCGGCAGGGTGTCCCACTCGTTCAAATTGGCCCCGGCGGATTCGTGGCGGTACGGGAACAGGATGCCGTCAAAGAACCGATGGTAACGGGCGACGAAGTCGGGGGTCAGTTGGCGGTAGTAAAGACAGGGAACGAACGCCAGACGCGGATTGATGCTGCGGGTGCGCGTTTGCAGCCGTTCCAGACAGGCGGGCGTGAAGGTGGCGGCGTTGTAGGCAAAGTCATCCACGCTCCAGGCGACCAGATTGGTTTCGCGCCGGCTCAACTGCGCAATCTCGGTGGCCCAACGCTCGTAATCGAGGCGGAACGGTTCGGAGAACCGCTGCGTTTGCGGCGGCGATTCACTCGGCGGCACGAGGGTGATCCACGTCCGAATGCCCGCTGCCCGCGCCTGGGGCAGAAACAACTGCAGATCGTGCCAATCGTTCGAGCCGTGCCAGATCAGAAAATTATAGGTTTGCGCCTTGATGTTGACCAGCTCCCGCACCAGACGGGCCAGGTCCACGCGCCCATCGCGCTGACGCGGCGCGGCGTCATACGTGCCAAAGACGCCCCGCAGCGCCTCGCGCCGGGCGGCCGCCAGCGCAGCCGCGGCGGGTTCCGCCGCAATGCTCGAGAACGGCAGCAGCACCAGGAGGAACACGGCCACACGACATTGTTGCCATCGCCAGATCATGTTCTTTTGCGTACATGATTTCGATTCCGCTTCACCGCCGCAACTCCGAACCGCGCCCGAACCGCGCGCCCCGACCGGACGCCGGCCGGATTTTTCCGACGGCACGCCCCCCCGGCACCTTGCGGCCTAGCCCGCCGCCGCCACGTCAAATTCTCATCAGTTCCAGCACCCGCGCACCGGGACAGGCGGCGTCGCCCCCGGCCAGAACCCGCCAGCCGACGGTGGAGCGAATGCCCTCGCGGGTTGCAACAAAGCGGCAGAAACTCACCACCCTGCCACCCACCTCATCCCACCATCGGGACGGACGCCGAAGGGGCCACACCGGACCGGGGGGATCACTCCCGGCGCGACAAATTTGCGACAATCCAGAATTTTCTTTGACAGCGACCGGACTGCCTTGCATGGTTCGCGGGCGAATCACACTGGTTCATGAAAACGACGGCTTACGAATTGTACCGAGTATCGGCGGCGGCCTTTTTTCTCCAACTGTACGCAGCAACGGGGCTGGCCTTTGAAGGCCGGATCACCGCCACGCTCACGCGCAACGGCGAGGCGCAAACCTGGCTTTACACCATCGGCACCAACCAACTGCGCCTCGAACGCGCCGAGACCAACTGGCCACACGCGAAAAATCTCGTCGCCCTCGACACGGGCGCCGTGACGCTGGTCCTCCCGCACAATCGCAGTTTCGTGCGGCTCCCTCCTGGCACGGACTCCGCGCGCACGCATTTCGATCCCCACCAAAATCCCGGCCTGCAGCATCTCCCCGGGGGACTGCCACTGCCGCCGGGTCCGACGCCCGGGACTGCGGCCGCCAGCCTGCCGGCCACCCCGCCGCCCATTGGTCCAACCAACCTGCCAGGAGTACCCGCGCCGCCGCCGATGCCGCAATTGCCCGCCGGCGTCGGCCCGCAACCCGGGGCAGGCCCGGGGCCTGGCGGCCTGCCCGCCCTGCCCATGATGGCGATGCCGATGATGCCCATGGACCCGGTCGAACTGAAAGCAACGGGAGAAACCACGAACCTGCTCGGCTACGCCTGCGTCCGCTACGAATTGAAACAGCGCGGCGAAGTGATGGAGATTTGGGCGACCGACCAGTTGCCGCCGTTTCAAGCGTGGACGCGCAATCAGCCCATGCGGTTCGGTCCGCGCGAAATCGAAGACCAATGGGGCGCGTTGCTGAAGGATAAAAAGCTTTTTCCGTTGCGGGCGGTGCTGAAATTTGAAGGCGATGCGGAGCGGCTGCGGTTCGAGGTGCGGTCCATCACGCCGGAAAAAATCCCGGACCCGGACGGTAAACTGTTCCAGCCACCGCCCAACTATCACGAACTCGAACCCCTGCCCTTTTGAATGACAACTCAACCATGAATCCTATGAAAACCCAACACCTGGTCCGCGTCGCCGGCCTCGCGCTGGCGATCCTCACCCTCAACCCTCAACTCTCAACCTGTCTCGCCCAAGGCAGCCTCACCCCGCCCGGCGCGCCCGCGCCGACGATGAAGACCCTCGCGCAGATCGAGGCGCGCACCCCCATCTCCTCCGCGCCGTTCACCATCAGCGTGCCCGGCTCGTATTACCTGACCACCAACCTCACCGTCAGTTCGGGCGACGCCATCACGATCGCCGCCAGCGGCGTGACGCTGGACCTGAACGGCTTCACCCTCTCCTCCACCGCCAACTCAGCCGCCGGTACCGGCGTCCGGTTCAACGGCAGCTTGAGCGACATCACGATTGCCAACGGGCATATCCGTGGCGGCGTGACCAACAACGCCGGCACCTACGGTGGACCGGGATTTCAATACGGCATTGCTTTTTTCAGCGGGGCACCGTTGAGCACGCGTGTCGTTGGCGTTACGGTGTCGGGCTGCCAGTACTCCGGCATTTACCTTGGCATTGGGCACTCAACCGTGGTGGAGTCCTGCACGGTGCGAACGGTGGGAGATTATGGAATTGTTGCCACGACCATCAAGAATTCGACTGCCAGCGATTGTGGTTGGACGGCAATCGGCGGCAGCCAGGTGTCCGATTGCCGTGGACAATCCAGCAGTGCAACCGGGCTTTCTGCGATCACCGCCCAGAACTGTTACGGCGAAAGCAGCGGTGACACCGGGCTTTCTGCGACCACCGCCCAGAACTGTTACGGCTACAGCAGCAGTGGCACCGGGCTTTATGCCTCCCGCACCGCCATCGGTTGCTACGGATACAGTTTCTCCGGCCCACGCGGGTTGTACGCTCTAAGCGCCAACACGTGCGTGGGCTACCGCACCGAGGGGCGGGCCATTGAAGCCACGGTGGCCAACGGTTGCTACGCCGCCTCCGGCACCAACCTCATCACGTACAAATACAACATGCCGTAGGGAATTTACGATTTCCGATTTGGGATTTACGAATTGAATGCAGCAACAACCATGAAAATCATGAAAACAACACGCCTGGCCCACCTCACCGGCCTCGCGCTGGCGCTCTCAACCCTCAACCCTCAACTCTCAACCTGTCTCGCCCAGGGCAGCCTCACCCCGCCGGGCGCGCCCGCGCCCACGATGAAGACCCTCGCGCAGATCGAGGCGCGCACGCCCATCTCATCCGCGCCGTTCACCATCAGCGTCCCTGGCTCGTATTACCTGACCACCAACCTCACCGTCAGGTCCGGCGACGCCATCGCGATCGCCACCAACGGCGTGACGCTGGACCTGAACGGCTTCACCCTCTCCTCCACCGCCAACCCAGCCGCCGGTTCCGGCGTCCGGATCAACAGTGGCCTGCGCAATCTCACCATCCTGAACGGATTCATCCAGGGCGGGGTGACCAACAACGCCGGCACCTACGGTGGGCCGGGATTTGAGTACGGCATTTCTTATCCCAGTGGGGCACCGTTGAACACGCGTGTCGTTGGCGTTGCGGTGGCGGGCTGCCAGTACTACGGCATTTACCTTGGCTTTGGGGAATCAACCGTGGTGGAATCCTGCACGGTGCGAACGGTGGGAGGTCTTGGAATTGTTGCCACGACCATCAAGAATTCGACTGCCAGCGATTGTGGTGGGACGGCAATCAGCGGCAAGCAGGTGTCCGATTGCCGTGGACAATCCAGCAGTGGCATCGGGCTTTCTGCGATCACCGCCCAGAACTGTTACGGCCAAAGCAGCAGTGACATCGGGCTTTATGCCTACACCGCCCTGAACTGTTACGGCTTCAGCAGCAGTGCCAACGGGCTTTCTGCGTCCACCGCCCAGAACTGTTACGGCTACAGCAGCAGTGGCACCGCGCTTTCTGCCTACACCGCCCAGAACTGTTACGGCTACAGCAGCAGTGGCGCCGGGCTTTATGCCGAAACCGCCCAGAACTGTTACGGCTACAGCATCGGTGCCACCGGGCTTTATGCCGACCGCACCGCCATCGGTTGCTATGGAAGCAGTCCCTCCGGCCCACGCGGGTTGTACGCTCGAAGCGCCAACACGTGCGTGGGCTACCGCTCCGGAGGCCGAGCCATTGAAGCCATAGTGGCCAACGGTTGCTTTGCCATCTCCGGCACCAACTTCATCACCTACAAATACAACATGCCCTAGCAGATTTACGATTTCCGATTTACGAATCGAACTCAGTTACAACCATGAAAACCATGAAAACAACACGCCTGATCCACCTCACC